>Ga0315915_1000411_pt1 | contig 42685 bp, 25 predicted proteins | sample MpolbnodulesMG_FD_207738 | JGI IMG/M metagenome (GOLD analysis project Ga0315915, IMG submission 207738) | Medicago polymorpha root nodule microbial communities from Los Angeles, California, United States - branched nodules | ecosystem: Host-associated > Plants > Roots > Nodule | place: USA... | reverse complement strand
ATGTTAAAACTGCTATTTAGAAAGTTGTTGTAGCATTGGTTGTTTTAAGCATGATTTTTGTGTACTCTGCAACTTAGTGTCGTTCAAGTAGTCTTGACAAGAAACAATTAGAAAAATGCATCCTTTGATCAAAAAGAAAAAGAAAAAGGCATCCTTTTGGCAGTTTCTGTTGTCTGTCTCATTTGCAATGACTATTAACAAGAGTCAGGGTCAGCCTTTAAAAAATGTTGGTGTCTATCTACCGTCTCCTGTTTTTTCACATGGACAATTGTACGTCGTAATATCGAGGGTTACTTCAAGGGATGGTTTAAAGAAACTGATCAATGATGAAGACGGTCAAGATACTGATGTGACATCTAATGTGGTCTACAGAGAAGTTTTCCGTAACGTGTAACATTTTGTTTTGTAGTATTGTTTTTATTTCATATCGGTACTTTTTCTATTTCGACAGACGTTAGATTTTCTTTTCGTCAATAAATTATGCCATCAAATTTATGTCATGTTACCGTAACAGGGTTGATGTCATGGAAATTGTTTAATATTGTACATTAAAAACGTTTGCGGCAATTAATTTTATAAACTGAATCATACTATTTTTTCGATTCAAGTAAAATTTTTACTTTATTATTTCCGCTGTATTTGTTCTCTTATATGACCTGGGCATCAGCACGGGTCAATGGTCTAGTTTAAAATAAAATATTAATCACACTTTGTTTACGCTTAACTAACGCTTCATTAATTTTTTTTTCCTGACCAAACCTAATATCACTTTCTCTAAATAAGTCAATATTGCAAAATAATCTCCTATATACAATAAATTAAGGCTTTAATTCATAGTGAAAAGAATATCTGAGAAATTCACAAGGCTTTACGTCATATATCATATATATTCATATTAGAAGACTCAAATCCACATGCTCCATAATATACTTTTTTGGTACAACGACCACGCTTATATGTGGTTAATGATCGTCTTGCAGCTTTTACAAAAAGATATATTCTTGAAACAATTGGTAATTATGTTATTTTAGCTTGTTTTTAATAAGTGATAAACCAGTTTCTTTGTAAATTTAGTTGCTACTACTAATACATATGTTATCTTTTAGGGCCCGTTTGATAGTTAGGATAGGATAAATGTATGATATAATATAAATCTGGATAGAAATAGGATATGATAAGGACATGATAAACAATAATAATATCATATGTTTGATGCGCACATGATAACAAACATGATATCATTATAATTAAATGAAAAAATTGTTCTCATAATTAATTAAATATTATAAAAATAGCATGTTATTAATTATAATAGAAAATACATACTATCATTGTTTTAAAAATGACAATATTTTAAAAATGACAGAATATCAAGATAATAAATAAGGAATGATCTTCTAATCCAATCAGGATAATTTCTAACCCAACTTATACTCAGAATATAAATTACAAAGGAAATTCAAGATAGGATAGGAAAATGGTTTATTTTATCCTATCCTTTTGGTGCATCAAACATGAGATTTAAGCAGGATATGATTAATGTATCATATTTTGTCTCCCTATCCTGACCATCAAACAAACTCTAATAGTATAATTTGCTTCGCCAAATTTTTTAGCCTCACTAAAAATTTATTCCTCGGTCCGTCCCTCATGAGAGTTATGAACACTCTTTTCTACTCACTCTTTTATTGGGTGAATCTCATGTGAGTTTTATAATTTGGAAATGAACTCCACATAAAGTGGAAATATCCACGTGAGTTTCACCTAATAAAAAAGTGAGTGTTAGATATAATGTGAAAAAAATGATTCTTCTTAACATTTCTTTTTTTTACCGTCCTTTTTTTTTATTTATAAAAATATTTTTATGTAAGTTGGGCTAGGGGCTCATCAGGACAAGTGTACACCCCCAACTCTCAAATAGTGTTACAGAGATATTTATATATCATTTACAGAATAGGTCATCACATCAATAATGAAAGTTGAATACACAATTTTGTGAGTGAGTCAATAGTATTATAGCGTACTATGGGTATTAGCACCCATTTTGTGAAAAAACATATTAGTACGTATTGGAAACAAAATGAAAAAAATAAATAAATTAGGATTTAGGTGGTTAATGAATCGCCAAAAAAGTTAAGGAGTTTCTTTAATCTAGATTCTCTTTTATGTGTTATCTCTTGTCGTTTGTCCCACGCCGCTCTCAATTGTTGGATTAATCTATTGAATGAGAAACAAAAACGATAAATTAACTAAGAATTATGCTGGGAACGATAGACAATGTTTTTTAAAACCTTGAACATGTTACATGCACCATTTCTGTTTTCAGTTTTAAATTTCATAACATTGATTCCAAAAAAGGCTCTCTATGTCTTTCTAGATCAACAAGAACAAACTCACTTGCACCATCAAGAACTACGTTGACACCAAACCACTAACTTTATATCATTGTTTATATTTTTATGTTTTTCTTGATAGTAAAAACGATGCAGAGACATTTTTCAGTTTTATTTTTTGACATGGGTCCTATGGACATTTTTCAGTTTTTTTTTTTTGACATGCGTCATATGAATACCATTTTTCAGTTTTTTTTTTTGACATGGGTCATATGGGTCATAAGAACACGTTCAGATTATATAATCCGGATTGCACCAGTACACAAAACTGAAACAAATTTGCATATCATTGTGGTTTTTATCATTGTTTTTCAATCATTATATATGTATGTATAAAAGGAAATTAACTTAAATATTATATCAAAAAATGATTATATATATCATTATACCAAAAGAGTTGAATTTATATCATTACACATTTCACCTAATGATATACATTTCAACTAAACTAATGATATATATCTAATCTATGGCGCCGAAAGATCAATGGGACTATCATCCACTTCAACCTTCACACCAGGACCAGGACCAACCCTCTCATTGGGATCAAGATTTTCAATAATGTACAAATCTTCGTCATCTTCTATCACCTCTACACCTGCCGCTCGACTTAGCTCATTATAATATGCCATCCGGCTGACATATCTATCAGGCCAGGTGTCTGCATCCTCTCGATGATATTGTTTCCATAGAGAGGAAGTGGGAGGAATCAGACAATCATCCTTCAAATTCAATGCCATAAAATGATTGTCATTCACATATGCCAGACACATCAACGAATCGATACTTAGCGGCGGCGGTGGACCACATAGAGGGAAATATGTTTCTGATTTCGAAATGGACAACACAACAACCGTTTGGTTGAATTTCTGTGCGATGAGGAAACTCATATCCGACATGGTCATCCATTTATCCCGTGGTGCATTTCGAATACCACCATAGGATAGAACCTCTGAGATCTCTTTATACCGCCTATCATCATTAATCATCCTCCGATGGCGGGCATTTTCTACACCGACAAGCTCTTTGTAAAGGTTGTATCAGATTAGTTGGTGATCATCAACAGTCAAGTTACGTAGGACTGCAACTGCTTGGAACCCACAATGGCCATCACAGGGTACATCCCTAACCTTTTCAATAAAGTCATGCATCCAAATTGGAATTTGGTCTTTGTGTGGTATGTGGACTTTAACGGGTGTTGGCTTCTTCGGATTTTTGGGAATTGGCTTAGGAGGAGTAGGAGATATGTTGCTTTTCCGTGCACTCTTTCTACTCGACCCTGTTGATTTTGTCTGTGAACCCTGTGTCTCTTGCTCCTGGGAGTCAACAATCTCCCTTATGGAAGGGGACCGCCTTGTCGATCGAATGCTTTGCTTATCTTTCTTTTGAGCTCCTTTGGTGGTGACCTTATTTGGCGGTGGACGCATAGAGGTGGTCTCCGGTAAAACAAATTGTCGGAATTGTTCCTTCATATGCAACTTCATGTTGTAATCGGCGTCCTTGAACTGAGCTTGCAATCTGTAAAAAAATTGTCATTTTGGTTGTTGCTGGAAATAGGCAAAAACATGCATTCTGGTCTGTGCACTGATACGGTCTGGATTTCAAAATCCAGAACGCATATGCATATTCGGAATATAAAATCCGGAACTTCCCGATACACCCTTTGCATGAGCCTTAAATGCACTTGCATGGGGCGTAAATGCTACCCTTTCGGATTATATAATCCGAAATTCAACTATGTTGTCCGGATTATATAATCTAGATTGCACCAGCACAGAAAATTAAAACAGAAATCCTGGGTAGAAGCTAAAGTAACACAATTTTTTTAAAAATATACCTAAAGAATATGCCATTCTGGCAATAGAGAGATGTCTGCTTTATGAACCTTCGAGTCAACCTCACACTCAAACCTCAGCCTCTTCCAGTGAGTGTGAATTTCATCCAAACGGAGGGCGGTGCCGTTCTTGATCTTCAAAGCAATCATACACGCACACGATAATCCGTAAGTGATCAAACTCAAACAATCACATCTTGATTTATCCGTACCAATTTCAAGTGCTTTATTATACTCCACTACGAGATGATGCAAAGCTTCCCTTGAAATGTTTCAGATCAACCTAGACAACAACACCTTTCCTTCGAACCGATGTTCAAGCATGATAATGCTCGTATGAAATGAAGCATGTATTGCGGCATGTTGCAACTCTAGCATGTCATGAACGGATTTCCAGTTTGTACTAAAATCACTCATACTACTACTCAGATACTTTTTCAACCGAGTGTGTGCAGATTCAGCTCTATTTGTTGTAGTATTCCCCATATGAAGGTTTTTGTCAACCCAAAACCACACAAACTTCTCCTTAACCGGATCCAATATTTTCTTTTCAACATAATCCAAAAACTTAGGAAATTTTGCGCATACAACTTTGAATCGGGTCCAATTATCAATATATGCTTCCTCCGTTTCAGAGTCCACAATATCCAACCATGTAGCCATCACAGTCTTCACCACTGAAGCAGGCTTGATTGCTTCCCCATTCTTGCCTTTGAGATCCTTCACTTTGCAATCCAATTTACACTTTGCTCTCACATTTTGTCCAATGCGATATGAGCACAACAGAGTAGTAGCATCAGGGAAAACCTTTTCCACAACATTGATCAAAGCATTGTCCCGATCAGTGACAACTACTTTAGGATAGAGATCTTTGGAATGCAATATCTCACGACACCGCTCAACAGCCTAATTAACGTTGTCTTGCCTCTCAGGTGCAGGGTGTTCGGAAATTATAATCCGGAATACCATTACTCTGTCCGGATTATAATATCCGAAATTGCAAGCACCCTGAACATGTTCAAGTTTCACAAATGACATGGTGCAGTGTGCTTTTCAGATCATTTCAGAATATATTATCCACAAACTGTCCGGATTATATAATCCGGACAAAGGGTAGTTTGGTCCAAATCACAGGATGCGCGAGAAGGCGACAAGGTGTGAAAAATAAATCCCAATATATATAGTAGTAGTTTTTTTCTTTCCAAAAAGCATCATTGTATGAAGACTGATTTTGCGGCCCTCATAAATGATCAACCTGCTAGAGCATATCTTTTAATAGTTTTTTTTGCTTACAATCGGAAGCTAGCTTCCAATGAATGTTTTCACTAAATTTTAAACAATGCAGGTGGTGTATGAAAGAATCCTATAATTCTATTGGAGAAAGATTGGCCAAGGCCCAACAAGAACCGACCGCACAAATAAAATTTCTCTTTAGACTACCATGTTTACTCTCAGGCACCCCTAAAAATCACCCTTTTATCCCCAACAACAATTAACTTTTGTTCGTTGTCTATGGTAGTTAATTGTCGTTTGTGTTCTCTCCTACGACACTTAACTACCGTTCATGGCTTGTTCAGGAAAACCAATTCACAAACTTTGTGTGGTGTGATTGATATATTTGCATTCATCAATGGGTGTGTTTAGCGTGTCATCATGCACGTGATTGGTTCACGTCACTCGGAATATGGAAGACCATTTGTGGTCATGCAGTGTAGGTGCACTCAATGCATTATGAGCTGATTTCATATGTTTATAAGTGATATAACCATATCCACGCGATATTCTTGTGACTTTATCATAAATCACATGCATGATGACACACTAAACACATCCAATGATGACTGCAAACACAACACTCACAACACACAAAGTTTGTGAATTGATTTCCCTGAACAAGCCACGAACGAAAGTTAAGTGCCATAGGGGAGAACAACAATTAACTACCATCCGCGTCAGCGACGGTTAACTTCGAGGTTCCTGAGAACAAACTAGGCTGCCTAAAGAGCAATTTTTCTTCGACAGTTGTTTTTCTGACATATAAAACTTCATAAAAACATATGTAAATGACGTTTTTGCCCCCAGCGGTAGTTAACTACCGCTGGATTGATCCGGCGGTAGTTAACTACCGTTGTATACCAACACAACTTAAAAATAAATAAAAAAAAAGCTCATGCAAACTGATTTTTTTTTTTTACTTTTTACTTTAACATGATTGTGAGATGGGTTTTGTTTTAATTGTTGATTGAAATTGATCTAATTAGATGGTCGTGCTATTCTATTCAAAGAGAAAAAGAAAAAGAGGTTGAATTTGACATTGAAAGTGGTGAAAACACAAGCAAAGAGGATACAAGCGATGATGAGAGAGATTCAAATTCAAAAAATGGTTTTCCTTGGTCATGAAATGGGGTTATGAATTCAGATGGATCAGAAAATGGTAAAAATGGAATTGAAGCATCATGTAGCAGTTCTTCAAATTATGGTGTTATTGTTGGCGTAGATGAATGTAATTTAGAATTGTTGGTGTATAAAGGTTTTGAACATGTTAATGGAAATCATGGAAAACAAAGAATAAGTTTACTAATCCAAGAAAGCCTCAAAAGCCACCTTTGCCTCCTAGAGGTCCATCTTTGGATGCTAGTGATCATAAGTATGTGAAGGAGTTAGCTGACCTTGCGTTGAGGAAGCGTGCGAGGATTAAGAAAATGAATGCAGTAAAAAAAATCAGTTTTAAGCTCCACGGTAGTTAACTACCGCTGGAGCTTTATTTATTTTTATTTTTTTAAGCTTTACATGTGAACGGTAGTTAACTACCGCCGGACAAAACCAGCGGTAGTTACTACCATTGGGGGCAAAAACGTCATTTTCATGTGTCATTATGAAATACTTGATGTCAAAAAGCAATTTTCTTTTTCTTCAGAAATACCGGGCCCAAATTCAGCCCAAACTACAACCCACGTTTTCTTGGCCATCGTAACTACGTTTCGACAAAAAAATACCGAAACTCATGGGCACGAAGTGCACGAATCGGGTAAATCGTAACCTCACGAACCCACGTTCTCTCCTCTTCTACGAAACCCTTCTTCACCATTTCTGCAAATCGCACCGTTTTCTTCGCTTCACAATTCCATAACCGTCTCGCCACCACTTTTTCCGCTTCCTCAACCACCACCGTAGCGTTCGAAGAATCCTTTTGCCGCCAAATCGTTTCTGTGCCCTAATTCCTCTTCAGACGAATGTGTTCGCTTTAAATCAGTAAGTATAATTTTTCTATTAATTGATCCTTCATATCATAAGAGACAAAAATCTGCACATTGATTGTTAAATTTTTGTTTTATTTGTTTAATTAATTAATTCAAGTTTTTTTTCTTTTTTTTCTTTTTTATTTTAAATTTATTGTATTTAGTGGAAGAAATAGTTGCATCTTGTGATAAAGTTGAAAAAAGTGAAGCAAACAAAAGAAGTGATGATAAATTTTCAGCTGCTATTGTTGTTAGTGAAGATGAAGAACCTAGAATTGGGATGACATTTAGGTCTGAAGAAGAAGTTATTAGGTATTACATGAATTACGCTAATCGTGTAGGTTTTGGAGTTACAAAAATAAGTTCAAAAAATGCAGATGATGGAAAGAAGTATTTTACTCTAGCATGTAATTGTGCAAGAAGGTATGTGAGTACTTCGAAGAATCCTTCAAAGCAATATCTTACCTCGAAAACACAGTGTAGGGCTAGGTTGAATGCTTGTGTAGCTTTAGATGGATCGAGTACCATTTCAAGAATTGTTCTTGAACATAATCATGAACTTGGTCAAACCAAAGGCCGGTATTTTAGATTGGATGAGAGTTCAGGGACTCATGTAGAGAGGAATTTAGAACTTAATGATCAAGGTGGGATTAATGTCGGTAGAAATCTTCAATCTGTGGGTGTTGAGATGAATGGGTGTGGGAATCTTACTTCTGGAGAAAATGATTGTAGAAATTTTGTGCAGAAAGTAAGACGGCTAAGACTTGGGAGAGGAGATGTTGATGCAATTCATAGCTTTTTTCATAGAATGCAAAAGCAAAATAGTCAATTTTATTGTGCAATGGATATGGATGATAAAAGGAATATACAAAATTTATTTTGGGCAGATGCGAGATGTAGGGCTGCATATGAATATTTTGGTGAAGTCATAACTTTGGATACCACTTATTTGACAAATAAGTATGACTTGCCATTGGTCCCCTTTGTTGGAGTGAACCATCATGGTCAGACTATTTTATTGGGGTGTGCAATATTGTCGAATGTGGATGCTAAAACTCTTACTTGGTTGTTCACAAGATGGTTAGAATGTATGCATGGACATGCTCCAAATGGCATAATTACTGAAGATGATAAAGCAATGAAAAATGCAATTGAGGTTGCCTTTCCTAAAGCTCGTCATCGATGGTGCTTGTGGCATATAATGAAGAAGGTTCCAGAAATGTTGGGTAAATACTCTCGTAATGAGTCTATCAAAACACTTTTGCAGGATGTGGTATATGACTCTCTGAGCAAAAGTGATTTCATGGAGAGGTGGGGAAATATGATAGAACATTATAACCTACATGATAATGAATGGTTAAAATGGTTATTTGATGAGCGGCACCGTTGGGTTCCTGTGTATGTGAAAGACACATTTTGGGCTGGAATGTCGACTGCACAACGGAATGAAAGTATAGACTCATTTTTTGATGGGTATGTTAACTCAAAGACAACATTGAAGCGATTTGTTGAACAGTATGACGATGCATTGAATGATAAAATCGAAAAGGAAAGCATGGCTGATTTTGATTCATTTAACTCAACAATTGCTTGTGTGAGTCATTTTGGCTTTGAAGTCCATTTCCAGAAAGCATTTACCATTGCCAAATTTAAAGAATTTCAAGTTGAGGTCTCTTCTATGATGTATTGTAATACTAGCTTTGAAAGATTGGAGGACTTGAATTCTATATTCTCTGTTACTGAAAATAAGAAAGTAAAAGAGAAAATTAAAGACGTGGTGTTTAAGGTATCTTTCAATGAAAAGGACTTCAAATTGCAGTGCACGTGTTGCTTATTTGAGTTTAAAGGAATTTTATGTAGACACATTCTTTGTGTGCTTAAGCTCACTGGCAAAACAGATTCAATGCCGTCTTTTTATATTTTGCCACGGTGGAGGAAGTATGTAAAGCGGAGATATACATTGATGAAACATGGTTTTGAAGAATTGCAACGTGTTAATATGGCATGTGATGCCTTTTATGAAGTTGCTTCTACTATGATAAATTCTGAAGATGATTTACAGAAAGTGATGAATAGAATCAAGGACTTGAAAACCGTGTTATCTTCTAAAGAGCCATCCTCCAAGATTACACAAGAACATACTTCAACCCCAAACCATGTGACTAGGATTGTTGATCCAACAGTAACTCTCAGTAATGGGTATCCTCTTTCAAAAAGGAAGACATCTAACGTTGATCAAATTTTAAAGAAGAAGCTTGCAAGACACAAAACTCCAAAGAACAAGGAAAATAAAAACGATCAAAGTCAAGAAGAGGTGATCTTGAAATTCACAAATTTATTTTCTCTATTTACACACAAGACTTGTGCGTGTGCGCGTGTGTGTTATAGCATAAACAAATGTCTGATTTTGGGTTTTTTATGGCAGGGCTTATTGTGTACACCTATTCTTCAAGAAACTGATGATGAAGAACATCTTAGTGATGTAAACCAGGTGATGAAAATATAGAACCTGGTGCTCTTTATTTTTATTTGAACATTTACATTGTGGAAATAACTGATAAAATATCTGTTTCGTAGGTTCCATATTGTCCTCAAATCATAAACCAGAATATTTCCTGTTCTGAACTTTTACAGGTATTTATTTGGTTATTTCTTGTGATAATATGGTCAAATTTTAATATGAAATCAGTAATTTTTTTGCCCGTGTGTTCTTTTCGCAGGCACAACACCATAAGAATGATCAACCATCCTCATAAAGACATAGACCAACCACTACACTGGACATGGTGGTTATAGTTGCTGTTAAACAAAGTGGATTGCTTTGCATATATTTAGCTATTTCTTTTACCATTTAAGTAGATAAATCTAGAACGATTTTGATGTTGTTGATGTTTGATTATTAATCGTATTGAAACTTGTAGGCTACAAAGTATTTCCTATCTTTACATTTAACACTCTAATATTACAGCAATGTAAATACAAGGGCAATTTGTACATTGCCCGCACAAAAGTTCTAGCTTACGTATTTACACTTACATTAGCATTGGGAAACTGTTCCTAAAATACTTGATGGTTATACACTTATACTGCTTATGAATCTGGAGAGAATGTCTCCTTCGAACTCCGCAATGTGGAATTATAGTTGTATTCCTCTTATGGATATTTGACTTGTCCTTTATTGACCCATGAAGTTGCTTCTTTCAAATATTTTTGGGATCACTGGGAGATTTGACCTCTTTAATCAAAATTTGAACATCTCCTTTGGAATTCTGCTTCTAACTCTCCATAGAGTTTTGACAAATTTCTCAGCTGCAATTTAGTAGCACCCAAGCTCTACAGTAGTATAGTACAATGTTCCATTGGTTTTAACTGCAACAAATATTTTCAGTTCATTCTAATTTCAACATGAGTTTGCCTCTTGGAGAGAGCACAATTTTATTACAATGAAGATATATTGCATTCCGACGCCTTCTCCATAGATGGATTTTGTGTATAGTTGGCAGAAAACAGGTCAGGGAAAGGAAAATGAGAACATTCATACTAAGCCAAGTAGGTGTGCTTGCTTGGGGTATACAAAATAAGAATGACTTGTTTGCTATTTTTGATGAACAATGTGACTGTTTTCCATGTTATACTGTACTAAAGAGATAGCACCTTAGATGGTATAAACTTGAATTGGCAAATCCTGGAAAAATTGCTACTTAATTTTTTTCTTTCGCTCTAACTTATTGTAAAGAGATGAGACAATGATATGCAAAAAGAGAATTTGTAGTTCTTAAAAAGAGAAACAAGATGTCGTCCCTTAGAAGTGGGCATCATATAACATATAGATATAGATGTTAGATTAAGATGTCAACATATATATAAGAGGTATCAAATCACTCTAGCAGTAACTCTTGGTAGAATTACTCCATTCAATATTAACATATCATATTATAAACATTAAATTTCATAAATCCACCCGTTGAATTAAAAGTTCAAGTCTACAAATTTAGCACAAATATGAGATGTGAAATAAATATTAAGCTTGCAAACCACAACAGACTATGACCTTATTTTTATCTGCACTCAGCCACCTAGATTAGATAATAGTTACATAACACAATACTTCACCAACACCAGCTCATTAATGAACATTCTTGTGACACTCCTCATTTCAATAATCATATCCTTAATTTCTTCTTCCAACCATTGTTGTGGCTCTGATCTTCTTCTTAGCGCGATGAATAAAGTCCTGAAAATGCTCTTCAAGGCTTTCATTTTTGCCACTAGTGGCAGTACCGTGATGACCCTCATGATCTGGTGCAGCTGCAGGGTTGTTTTGACCGCGACCAATATTTGAGACGGTTCTGATTTTTTTCTTAGCACGTTGAATGTACTCTTTGAAAGTTTCATTAATATCCATTGATTCCTTACCGTGTTGATTACCATTTTGTGCCACTGTTTTCTTGGGAACATGTTGTGGTTGAGGTAATTCACTCTTGGCAGATACTTTTGTTCTTTCTGAATTTCCAACATGAGTTGATGCACCTTTTGCTACACTTGAAACTGCTGATGAGTTTCCATTCTGTTTGTATGTAGGTGTTGAATAATCAAACTTGATAGGGATTACTTCTGATGATGTTTCTGTTTGAGCCTTGTGATGTGTTTTGGTTTTGACACTATTAGCCTTAGGGGGAGAATTTGAACCATTGGTGACATGTTTGTGTTCTTGATTGAAGCTTGAGATTCGTTGAATGGCTCGGAGAGCAGGACTGCTTGCAAAGGCATGACGGATTTTGGTGCACACAGAAGAATTTGATGAACTGTTGTTGTTTTCCATTGAATTGTTTACTCAAAAGAGGCTAAACCTAAGAAGATTATGGGGTGGAGAACACTGCAAGAGTTGCAGAAGATCGTTTGCTATATAGTGGTTATCCAAGTGTGAAAAGGAAAGGTGGAAAACAAGAATCTTTTGAAAATGAGAATGTTAACAATGGCCTTACAACATTGGTTAAAGAATAAAAAAAAGGAAGTTTGTTTGAGAAAACTGTGTATTTTTTTGCATTAACAAATGTTTAACTTGTATTCTCAAGATAAACTTCCCTTTGATTGATTCCTTAATTTTCTTATTTTACACTTTACTCACTTAGGAAATTTATACATTTCAATGAATCAATAGTAAATAAATTCCATATGGATAAGATTCCTAACAACCACTAATGAGGTTACTTTTTCTTAATTTTCATGGCAAGGATCAATTCCCACTTTCTTGTCTCCAATTTTCTACAATTAGATATCTGAATCAAACGAATAAACCAATCATCACACTAGAGAGAGACATGTTTGGCACATTTTTGTTCATTGAAAAAAGAAGGGTGGTAAATGAAACTTGACATGAGGACTTTACAGAGGTGATCATGGATGGTATAGGAATCAGCAAAGACTCATAGTTAAACAAAACCAAGTTGCAAGAATCTTGTTTTACGTAGGCTTCCCATGCAAGAAACGTGATGATAGACATTGTTTGTATTTATACTGTACCAATACAAAATACATTGTACTTATTAAAGTTGTGCACTATGACTTGTCTAGCGCCTAGATGCTGAAATGGATTAATAAACAAACATATCAGTTAATTGATAATTTTTAGATTTAACACGCTAATTCAAAGATGCACAAAAGTGATGAAAATGCTACAAAATCTTGCAGGTGGCATCTGCAATATGCTGTAGCTGGTTACAATCTTACGATTTGATTTGCCAACGCAGAAGGGAATTTCAATTTGTGAAGCCGTTTGAACAAAGAGACCATTCATTAGAGTGCTAAAGCAAAACACTCCTAATAATTGATCTAAATTATAGTTGTACTTTTTCATTCTCACAGCAAATATTTCCTAATTTCCCACTTACAAAAAAAGCACCTTTCTCTTTCTAAAAAAAAAAAAAAAACCCTATCTTTCAGTATCAATAGAAAGATAGTATTCCTTTCCCACCGTTGGTTAAAGTTTCTAACCATCCGGAACAAAAAAAAAAGGCATCCTCAATAAAAAAAAAGTTCTCCCTTTCAAAATTCATTCCTTTAACTCAGCTAGAGTTAACTCCCGCTCGGCATTTTTCAGCTAGAGTTATCTCACGCTGTCACTTTTAAGTTCAGTTCAATCACTTTTTAATAAAATTCTTATTTAAATGGTTATAATGTAATTAGTTAAAAATAATTTATTTCTACAATCAAGACAAAATAGAAAAATCTTTGCGTAAGTTCTATAGAGATCGTTTTTTAATAACTATTTTAATGAACTTACGCAAATAAGGGCAAATAAGGTAAAGATAACACATAAACAACACGTTATTTTTTCCTTACAAAAAAACACATGTTATTTTTATAATTTTGTTCCAAACAATTACACAAATATTTGTCATATAGGCATCAAATTAACTACCTCGGCAGAATTCAAGCAGCCTAGTTTGAACACTGAGTTATAGCAGAAAAATACAAGGGTTAAATATATTTTTATCTATAAAATGAGCTAATTTTAGATTTTATCACCATAAAAAAATTAATTTGGTTTTCAAGGGTTGTCTAACATGCACAAACAAAACGATCTTGCACCATGCATGAGTTTCTTTTTCACTGTTTGGTCAAAAAGTCATAATTTCTTGTATGATGCAAGACTTATAAAATTTGTCTTGTTTTAATCCCTTCAAAATTAAAATTTAACAAAAACCAAAACTGAAATTCATTAAGGCTACAAGGGACAATAACATATATAACCCAAAATATACTATATTTATGAGGAGTATACTAATTTATCAAAATAGAAATTACAAGGAATTGAAATGAGCCAATAAGAAGTGCATACCTACGTGTTCGCTAAAAACAGATATGGAATGAAGAACAAGTCGGGTCGGTCACATTAACAAAATGTTTTCGCTAAATGCATAATATAATTTAAAGAAATCCACGGGAGTAAGTTACATCTTGTGTCAGAATAGTCAACAAAAACTTAGAAGATACCATATATGGGAATTGGAGTAACATGCACCTAGTTCGAATAGTAAATATTTACAATTTAAGATGCCAAAAGAACCAACAGTAGGTCACCATCTTGATGCTTATTTGAAAGTCGTCGATTTTGATATTGCTCGTAGACAAAGATGATGGATGAAAACTTACATAATTATATGATCGCAATTGACCTAATTGTTACTGTTGGATTCATAACGCATGAATCCTCATTCTCATGTCAGTTTATGTATGCTCAATACTCAATGACGGAAAGTCTTTACCGCCTTCTCTATATGTCTCCGGCAAAGAGGACAACTGGTCAAGTGCGAAGAGCAAGCTGTACAGCAGCACATATGCCCACACCTGACATCACAATATAAATCTTAGGGACATATACCTGGAATAAGAAATTAAATAGATAGCTCTACTGGAGGGGCTTTGAACATCTTAGTTTAAGTGGTTTTAGCAGGCATGTTTGTATGTGTAAGTATCCACATGCAATACAAGTAACAGTGTTAGATCAGTTCATGAATTTCCTGCAAAGTCAGACTTTTTTTTCTTGCATGTAAAACAGACTGAATTTAAGGTTGAAATATAGCCAATAGACAGTTATGGCAATATATGTTGCATGATGTTTTCTTTTAGTCAATTACGATGAATAAGCAACTTTTCTTCATGTTTGATAATAGTCAATAAAGATCATAAGAAAAGAAATGGTAATGAGATGTTCTATATCAATGGAAGTGGTAAAGAAAATGGATAATAGGGGCAGAGATTCACATATATGGAAGCAGGCTAGTTATTTTCGGTGCCACTGCTTCCTGTAACAGTATGACATTACAGTATGTAGATAAGAGGATAAGATTAAGAGCTTACGGGACAAAAACAGAATTATATTCCTGCTCGAGGCATATTACACACAAATTTGGCATTGCACGTTCCCTTTTAGCACCATCTGATAAACTGTCATCCATTTCACCTGAGACAAAATCATAAATTTCAGGTAGTTGTTGAAACAGCCATTGCAAACTTAAATATCGTATAACCATTGCAATATACCTCCATTATCTTGTCCAGATATCTTAGCAGCTGCAGCGAGAACCCTGCATAAAATTGTTCAGATTATTAAAGGTGTGAGGTAATGTAAAATGGAGTGGAATCATATGCATAGGCATTGTTCATAAATAACATTGTAAATTTGTCTTCCAAATTGAAAGGCATTCAACGGTATTCAGTTTTGTATCCGGTGATGTGTACCTTTTTTCCAATTCGTTGCGACGTCGTCTTTCCATGATGTATCGAATAGCATGATTGGCTATCATAAAAACACTCAACACTGTCAAGCCCGCAGAGGCGCACTTATACCACCTAATAAAATAATTTAGTCAATAAAAACCCTGTAGGCAAAAACATACGATAAGCAAATATAAAGTAAAACAACCTCGCCCATCTCCCAAGATTTGCAATGAGTTCGTCAATTGTTTTGGGAGAGACATAAAATGGCCCTTTGGAGGGTCGCTGAATTCGAATGGTTCCGACATCGTCTTTAGCAGCCTGATCATACAGTTTAAGAGTTATTATTTTAAATAAGGTTTGAAACCGCAAAATATTATTTAACATTAATAGAGACAAAAACGCACCAGAGTTGATAAATTGAAAGTAGGAATTAAGACCTCATATAAAAATATAAAGCAGTGCTCATGGACCTTTTCTTTGGAACAAAGAATTTTATTATTTTATTCAGAAAGACTTTGTTTATAATATCATATACTGTAATGCATTTCATTTTGTGAGAAACAACAATGACTATGATCAGAGTTTGATAATTCATAACATGGAGTTCATTTCACTTGGAGTAAACAGTAATCAATACAAGAAGCCCTTCCCATGTAAAATCTGCACCATATATATCATAGAAGCATATGTTTATTGAAATTACTGTTCCAGCCAGTAACCTGGTATATCTTGTACCATTACCTATCTACTCCGCGATATTGCTAATGCCAAGTACAATGAAATTCTGTAATATATGACATTCTTGAGAAAGTAATTAGCTATATATCTGAAACTAATTAGATTACCTCACCAACAACAGTCAAGGAAGTTCCAACTGGAAGTAACCGTTCAATTCTTTTAACTCCAAGCAACTAAAAATAAAATTTCAATCATGTCAGTTTACAAAAATACCGTCTAAATGCTTCAATTTTTTTGTTAATATTTTGCAGGGTGAGAGGCAGGGATTGAGTGGTGTTCTGCCAAGTACTAACACTCCCACCTTTAGACCTTGTAGATAATCCAATGTTCCACGTACAAGTGACCGACCTGACTCTTCAAATGCCTCACGTCCAACAGACAGTACAAGACCAGTAGCACCCTGAGCTCCAAGTACACGCACACGATCAGTTCCATCATCCTAACACATAAAATAATTATTTCAAATGAATTTGATTTCCACTCATAGAATATACATTCACAAATAAACCCACTTGGGGACCTGGAAGTGTGCTCCTCCTCGAGGTCTCAAGTTCGATTCTCTTCGGTGTCAATTTGGGTGGGATAGTTTAGCTTCTTCAAAAAAAAAAAAAAATATTCACAAATAATATTGTTTTTTATTATCATTTTCCTTTTCTGACTCCAAAAGGGGAGTGTTCAGTTCAGAAGCTTAAATATTGACTTTAAGAAGGGGAGTGTTTTGTATCACATCAACCAGATAACCACCAACAACAACTGCAGTAGAAAAGAGAGAAACTACACACCAGATACCAAGGAACTTCGTTACTCCTGGATTGCATTAACGCAGAATCTTGTATCCAGGAACCAGCATCATTGTGTTTGAGAAAATGTTGCTCTGCCTAAAAAGAAAATTGTAAAACAGGTTCAGTGTTAGTTGTAAAGGGCTAAAATGAGATAAGCAACATCCTTATAAAAGGAGAGGTTATTCATGCTTTTGAGAAATGAAGTATACATACTGTTTCCTCAACTATAACACCTCTTAAACCACTGAACTCGCAGCTAATTGGAGTTTCAGAACCCACTCTTCCAGAAATTGCAACAACCAAGGGAAATATTTCTTCATCCAACAGTTGTGCTGAAAAAACAAGAATCCCAAGCATGATCAGAAACCAAAACAGTACAGATTGCATCACTACTTACCAATAACAGGTAGTTAACTATAACACAGCTAAAGTGCATCCAATCTCTATTTTCTTCACAGCTAAGCCCACATCACTTTGATTTTAATAACAAGCCTTACAATTCAGTAGTACATATTAAGGAGGCCAACATCTTACGGATGTCTTATGCGTACAAAGATTGTAAGGTGAAAACTCTGTTACCAAAATGATTATAACAAAAAATTGCCGCAAAAATCTCATCGACAAAGGTCAATGTTTATGCCAATTGATTATTGTCAAACAACACAAATAATGTTTATGTGAAAGACAACAAACAATTTCAGCCAGATGCAACCAACATTTGGCCGCAAGTAGCTACCATTCAAAAACAAAACAAACTTAAGAAAATGATATGCTGTAAGTTCAAAAAACAATTTCAATTTGAATGCAATTAAGCTACCAATTGAACGGGCAGTATTATCAACATAGAAAGGAACATTGTAAATTTTAAACATGCAGAAAAGTGCTTTCTTCAACCAGTTTAACCGGTAATCTTTCTTTAAAATACTAAATAACCACACAAGACATCAGAAATGAAACCCAATTGTGAAAGTAAACAAAAATCATTATGTTTGAATACCGGTAACTGGAATTATGTTATTCAACACCTATGAAGCATTGTCGCAAACACAACACTGACATGTTGACACCAGTAATAATTTGAAAAAAATGGCATAATTGAATGTAATGACGTGTGACGAACACTGAAAAATATCGAACACTGAAAATGAAGCACGGATACGGACACTGACACGCCGACACAACTAATAATTTGAAAAAATCACATAATTCAGTGTAATTACACTTGTCGCCTAATCTGAGGAGTGTCCGTGCTTCATAGGACGGACACACACATCGGTGCTACAAAGTTCAACAAAACAATACTACAATTTAAACTCGCATAGGTATACTCAATAAGCATTAGTAATAAAAAAAATAAAAAACAAAAGTTTCAGTGGCTGAAAAAAAACACAAACCTAGCTCCCTCAGCTGATTAACCCGGTTAACGGATTTAAGAATTTCAATATCCCTACAAAAAAAACAATAATTCTTATAATCATAGAAGACAAAAAACATTGAACTATGTTATGAAATGGCACAAAAAATAACGCGATTGAGGTGAAACGAACCTGTCAGTGGTTCTACCGAGAAGGTAAAGAGCAGCAGAACTCAAACAACAACCGATGCCACGCCATGGAACCATCGCCATCTTCAACAACTAAGCTCACAGACTCATATAAAAAGGGTTTTGGGTTGATGAGAAAATGAAGATACTAGTATTTATGATGATTTAGATTAGATTTATAAGGTTAGAGATTTTGTGACAATAGTAATAATATAATAGTTTGATTAATTGGAAAATGGAAGGAATTAGGAGGAAGGTGAAGGAATTTGATGCAAGAAGTAAAGTGAAGGAAAGGACAAAAGAAAGAATAGAATTACAAGAGAAATGAAATGGATAGTGTGTGTGACTCTGCTTGCCTGCGTGTTAGGGTGATCCTCCTCACAAAATAAATCTCATCCTAAGCAAAATCTTTCTTATTTTTATTAGAGATTTTTCAGATTAGATAACAGATGTCTCTTTTAATTTAATCAATGCATATGATTTTAAGATGAGATTTACCACGATATTTGAGAATTTGTTGTTGTTATACGCGTGGAAAACTTGATTTACATAAAAGACACACAATTTAATTGTGGAGAAGTGGGGTGTTCGGGGTTCGAACCCCAGCCCCTGCATATAAAATGCAATATCCCTACCAGCCGAGCTAAGCTCACGGGAATAAAAAAAAATTAATTTATTATTTTATATGTAAAATTAACTGTTACTCTTCATATAAATGTGAACTATCTATTTTTAATATTTATCATATTTATGATTACCTGAGTTACCAACACTTTTCTTTTGTCCATTATGCTTTTGTTTCTAACTAGTGTGTAACTTGTACCATTATTACTACTCACGATCCCACGAATTAAAATACATGCATTATTAAACTATATATCTTTTTTTTTATCTTTATTCCTAAAACCTTCAAGAAAGTGTTGTCCACTTTACTTGAAAAATCTACATTTAGTTATCAGTGAAATTGTTGATTCGGATGAAAACACAAGTCAACCATTTTAATTGGTGGTCCCTAAAAAGAAGAAACACAAGAAGATTCACGAGGCAGGCAAAAAATTCAAGGTGAGAGCTTCCAGCCGTTCGCCTCATTAGTTTGCTTTTTTTGCTTTCTACTTGTTTTAGTTTTCTTTTGCATTTTGAAGGGTTATGGTTTTCATCCCCCCTCTTCTTTGTACTTTTTTCTTTCGTTTAATATATGATTAGGGTACTCCAGCAAGAGACCCCTCTACATCTAATCTTCCGCTTAAAAAAAAAGATCTCATGAACAGCCGAATGATTTGAAAGTTGAAGGTTACACTCAAGTTTATTGTATTGACTATAGGGCACATACCCTCACTTTATTAAGGACACTTTTTTTAATAGAAAATGCGCGATTAAAATTAATAGTTAGCTTTTTTAAAGATAAAATTAATTGTTAGTTCAATAGTACCTTTCAATTACGGTGTAAATATTAATTATATTATAAGCTACAAATTGAAATGTTATTAAAAAAACATAATAAGCTTTTAGACAAATGTTATAAGCTCGTATTAAGCAAATAAATCTATTTTAATCATATCAACTAACTAATAAACTATAAGCTATCTGAAATAAACTTGAAGATTCTTCTTGCCAAGCAAAACATTACACTACTTAAAACTTTCACATTATTCACAAATCTGTATTTAACTTATGCATTAGAAAGTGTAATTTGCCAACACACATACACATAGTGTACATTTTTTAAAATTGAGGAGCTACCGAAAATTCGGGTAGGCTCTCCTTTGTTTTTCTAACATTCCAAAATACGAATCATTAAACAAATAAAAGGCTAACAACCAATTGTATGTCAAATACTAAAAGAAAAACCAATTGTATGTCAAAACTTTCATGCACTGAAAAGCATAATGGAACTTCAAAACACACACTCCTATATAACATTCAAACTACCAAAACAACCCTAACCAAAATAATTGCATTATACTACTAAAGTCACAAATTATTGATCATCAATAAAGGCATGTGAAAATGAAGGAACTCTTGGACAAATCTACAAATAGAAGGGAATACTTATTCTGCAACCGGTGAATCTGAAGGGAAAAAAAAAAGAGGGTGAGTCACATATAATCAACGAGAGCAAAAGATGCCAAGTAAACAAGTAGGAGAAACAATGATCACATGAATATTTAAAAACGAAAGTGAATTAAAAAAAATAACTTCATAAACTTAGCATGCTCTCTCTTGAAACTCATTTGCAAACTCTAATAAAACTATAAAACTAAGTAGAAATGTAGAATGTATCTCAAGAGTTGGGGTCTCGTCTCACCTCAGAAACATTATATCACATTTACTATGTGCAAAAAGTCGTATTATTTGTTCATTGTGGCGAAGAGTGCCATGTTTCTCCCTCACTCTTTTTACAAGTTCTACACCAAGGTATGTTACATATAAGTAATGTACACCTTTCCTCCTCTCTTTTAACGAGTTATGTACTAGATATTTTCTTATGGTTAATAAAATTACAAGCACGTAGCACATATGATGCATTTTGTATTCGTTGCAGCGAACGGAAAACATAATCGACAATAGAAAAAAATAGTTTCAAAGTAATTCCCATCACTAAAATCTATCCATACTAATTAACAACAACGTTCATGAAATTGTTACCTCACATAAATCCAATCATGATATTACAGCAACTTTCAAGAGCTACTAATTCACACTATCTTTCATAATCATTAAAAATCACAACTTTATGAGGCTAGATCATGTTCAAATAAAACGTGACCACAAAATCCTATGAACCATAAACTTTGGCTTAATAAAGAATGAAACCTATTCGTAAAACTTCAGATTTGACAAAAGAATATTTCTCTTAAAATAGTTTATTTCTCTCATAATTTTTTTTTTGACTTAGAAAGCTTGGAGCAAAGTAAATTATTTACTCACAACTATGAAGAGTCAACTTGTTGGCTACCAACGCCTTCAGGGGAGTCCAGCGGAGCAATTTCCACTGCATCAAACAATAATCTCAACCCTTAATTGAACTATTTAAGACAACACCAACGATAGGTAAACAATTAGACAACCCCTAATTTGCTAGACTAATTATGGTTTTAAACGTACCCGTGAAAACTAAGTTATACTAGCCTATACAATTTTTCACTATTCATCCAAGCTCCAAAGTCATCTCTCATTTTCATGAATCATAAAGTTTTACCTCAAAGAATACTAGAGAGAAAAATCTTTAAGAGTGTGAATTTTCACTTCTCACTCAAATATCCTCCTTAACCTTGTATCCATAATGGGTGTAGACAATATGATAAAAAAATTAAGGAAATAAGGTAAAAAGATGAATGAGGAATGGTAGGGTAGAGGGAGAAGGAGTGAGGCACAAGAAATTTGAGGTAAATAAAGAAAGGAGCTTACAAGGGTGTGAGAGAGATATGAAGTGGTGTTGTGTTTTGAAAATCATAGTTGATACCAATATTTCAAACACTTCTCAAGATGATCCTTGATTTCTCTTTCAACTCCTTAAGCTAAGTTGGTTTCATTCAGGGGCTTTGAACATCTCAGTTTGAGTGGCTTTAGTACTCATGTTTATGTGTATGTCAGTGATATTAGCATATAATACAAATATGTAACCCACTAATTTACCATTATACTTACATTTACCTATAAAAAAAAATAGAACGCACTTGGCTAATTGAAAAACATTTAATTGAATAACCTGGTGGATTATACCTTTTTCACAGCTCACTACATCATCGTCTTTCATGATGCACCAAATAGCAAATTCGGCTATTAGCCAAGCACCAAACACCGTCAGGCCCACAGAAGCATACTTACACCTCCTAATAAGACAGTTTAGTCAGTAAAAAAAAATCTTATAGAACAAAACACACAATAAGAAACTATTTAGTAAAGCAACCTAGCGAAATTTGTAAGATCTGCAATGCGTTCATCAATCGTTTTGCGGGAGACATAAAATGGTCCTTTGGGAGGTCGCTGAATTCGAACAGTCCCGTCATCATCTCTAGAGGCCTGATCATACAGTTTAAAAATTATTTTAGCATAAAAAGTGGTTTGAAACAGCAAAATGAATAAGTAAGTGCCAAATCGAAAATGATATTAGCATAAAAAGTGGTTTGAGAAAGCCTCCAATAAGTAAGTGCACCGAAAGTGGCCCGAAGAGACGGACAAATGATCAAATCTAATAGATCAACTAGATCAAAATGATCAAATCTACAAGATTTTTCTATCTATAATTTACACCACAGATATAAGTCACAACAACACATGTTTAATGAAATTATTGTTGCAGCAAGTAACCTGTTATATCTTGAACCTATTAGAAATATACTTTGCAACACTGCCAATCATACTGAAATTATGTAATATATAGAAAACTAACTGCATTCTTGAAACTGATTAGATTACCTCACCAACAACGGTCAAGGAAGTTCCAAACGGAAGTGCCCATTCAATTCTCTTGAGTCCTAGCAGAGACACGGAAGCAGAAAATGGAGCTGACACTCCCACCTTTACACCTTGGAGATGATTCAATGTTTTACGTGCACGTGCCCAGCCTGAATCATCAAACGTCTCACTTCCAACCACAAGCACGCAACCAGTCCCATCATCCTAACAAACGGAATTGAAGGACTTGTTATCTAAAATATTAATTTCAAGTATATTCTGTCAAAATGTTTTATTTATTTATTATCAATTTTCTTTTTTTGGCTTCAGGTGGGGGTGTTTAGTTTATAAGCTTAAATATTGACTTCAAGAAACAGCCATCCCAATTCCCATCATCCCGATAACCAGAAACAACAAAAATTGCATTAAAAGCACAGAGAAAAAGTACACACCAGATACCAAGGAACCTCTTTGCGAGTGTACAATGTCAACGGAGAATGTTGCGGCCAAGAGCCATCGTTATTACATTTCATTATTAGCTTATTAGCATCATACTCTGTTAGATAATGTTGCACTACCTAAAATGGAAATTGCAAAACAGGTAAATTATTAATTGCCAAAGGCTAAAATGAGAAAAGCGACATCATTGTAAAAGAAGAGATTATTAATGCTAGTCAGAAATTGAAGTCTACATACCGTTTCTTCAACTACTACACCTCTTAAACCAGTCAACTCGCACTTAATTGGGGTTTCAGAAACAACACACCCAGAAATTGCAACAACCAAGTGTGATCTTTCTCCATCCAGCAATTGTTCTGAAACGTGAGAATCTCGAGTATGATCAAAAACCATAGAAGCACAAATTGTATCATAAATAATCTAGTATGCTATAATATAAAGAACTTGGACAGGGAGATTATGATTTTTTCACAGGCTGAAAAGTACTTTCTGCAACCATTTTCAACGACAATCTTTGTTATAATATTGAAGATCAGTTATTGACATGGATCATGCTATTCAAGAAAACAATTAAACAATTTAAACTTGCACATGCATATTCAAGAAGCATCACTGACTGGTTCATGCTATTCAAAACAACAACAAAGCAATTTAAAATTGCACATGCATGTTCAAGAAGTATAGGATTAAAACAAAATCAATAAGCTTTCTTATAAAAGACACATGCCTAAGTCCTTCAACTTATCGACCCGGGTAGCGGATTTAAGAATTTCTGCATTCCTGTAAAAAATATAAAAAGATAATTGATTATTATAAATAAAACGAAGGTATGGCCTAAGTTGCTCTCTAAAGAAGTGTGGTAATTTAACCAACACCAATGAAAATTAATTAGACACATGTAGTTCACCAGCAACTTCAAAAAACCTTGCATGTATGTTGGATAAATTATCCACTTTTCTTCGACGGCAACTTAGAAAAAAATCATAAGAAAACATTACATTGGATGGAATGGCACCACTAACTAACACGATTTTGGTGATACCTGTGATCGTTTTTGCTGAAAGTATAAAGAACAGCAGCAGCTGAACAGAAAACGAGACCTCCCATAAGAGCCACCTCCATCACAACCACCTTAACAACAGCAATACTATCCAATTAAAGCTAATTCATATAGTTGTTATATTGAATAACCAAAAAGGAACATAACAACATTAAATAGAACTAATCATAGTCAAAATGGCATGCACAAAATCAAAGATAGAAACCAAAAAGCAACATCAAAAGGGACAGGGAAACAAAACACCCCAACAATAAACAGGAAACAATATCGCAAATAGAGGTGGGAGTAGGGCTGAGCCGAGCTAGGCGGCCTAAACATGACTTGTTGAAAAATTGAAGACTTAAGCATATTTTTAGACTTAGTATAATTTTTTGAAAGTCTAATCCTACTTGTTAGCATATTTTAAAAGCTATTTCATATAAATCTATTTGCATAATTAATCTGATCTATGCGTAAATGATTGTCATTTGATCCATGTAGCCGACCCCACTTAATGAGATAAGGCTTGGTTGTTGTTGTAGTCGGTCCCGTAAACCTAATTTCTTTTTATATATTCTTTTTGTATGGTCTGCTCGCCTAGGACAAACCCTGTAGTCCCTAATTGCAAACATCAAGGATCCAAAAACAACAAATCTAAGATAAAGAGATGAGTTGCAAATCAATAATAAAAGCAGATGACACAACAACGATAAAGAAACAAAAACAATAACAAAAATCGGAAAAAGAAAAATAAAACTAGCTAAAAAGCAACGTGAAAGAGAGTTACGCAATGTGACAAAATCGTAGAAGAGATGATAGAGTCGCGCGAAACGTGAACAAGGTTTTGTGAGGGTTTTGCATTGTGAAAAGAGAGTTTAATAGTAAAGTAAATACAAATCGTGTCACGCAAGAAAATTATGGGTGCATTTGTTTTAGTTTAAAGAAAATATATCTAGAAAAATCTAGAGATTTTGAAAAAAAATCTGAAGTGTTTATTTACTAGCCAAAAAAATCACTTTTTTTATTTTGAAGTGTTTGTTTAGGATTTTTAGAAAAATCATTTTATAAAAAAAAAACCTATTTTGATCCTAAAATGAAAAGCTATTAGGATTAGCTTTACTCAAAATCTATTTTTCTTTAAACAAGAAGGTAACACATGTACATGTTAAAAACTCATTTTCTTTGAAAAATAGATTTTTATGGGTAGTAGGCAAACAAAAATAATTTTAGATTTTTTTTTTAAATCTTTAAAAATTAATCTCTAGATTCTTTTAACACAAAATCTATTTTTTTTAAAGTTAAAACAAACGCACCCCATGTCTTACCTCCTTATGTTTGAAAAAAATTAAAAAAAAATTAACTAAAAAAATAGATTTTTTTTTTCTTTCTAAAAAATCCAAAACAAACGAGGCCTATATGCTAAGCTAAAGAGGGATAGCTTATGACCTCGTGAGCTTAGCTCAGTTGGTATAAAAAATGCATAAAATATGCAAGGTCCGGGGTTCAAACCCCGGTCACTACCAAAAAAAAAGAGGGATAGCTTATCAAAATGAAAGTATGGTGTAAGGACATTTCATATTTAAGGATAGTTTGTTTGGGATTTTTAATAAAACTTATTTTTATTATTTTCACTAGCGAAAAGACGGGCACTCGTGTACTAGTCTTTCCGTTCTTTTTATTGCGCTAAGTTTTTTTCTTACAGAATTTATTGCGCTAAAGTTTGAAAATTATGAACAATATTTTTATTTTATGAAATTTTGATTTTGATTAAAACTAAAAATATAAATGTTTGTTACTTTCAAACTATAACAAACTAAACTAATCATGATTATCTCTTTCAATGACATCAACAATATAACAAATAGATATAATCTAACTTTTTTTAGTGCCATCGACAACAATCTTTATTATAGAAAAATTTATTTAAGGATACATTTGGGATAATGAAAAATGAAAAAACCAGACAAATATATATTCATACCGTGTTTGTTAAATTTTTTTAATATTTAAATGTATTCTTATCTATTTGATACATGTGTTATTTGTATTGAAAATTGAGGGCATTTTTGAAAAGAGAAAAAGTCTGCCCAAAAGAGTTGAAAAATTTATTTTCTTTATATATAATATAGATAAAAGTGTTTGTTTCGGATTTTGTTTTTATAAATAGACAAAATGACAATTGTTATAGAACCTCAAACATATAAGTGAAGGAGGCTCACAGGGGCGGGCTTAGCTTTCAAGAGGATGGAGTAGCCAAGTATATCCCTAAAAAATATAATTATTGAATAGGCCGGTATGTTTTTAAATTTAGCTACCCTAAATAATAAATACTTAACTACCCTAAATAAATTTGTTAATCTAAAATTAACATAAATAAGAAAGTAAAAAATTACAACATGATTGATTGTATTGTTTTAAAAAAATATATTGGATTGGTTTGACCCTGTGAGTCTCAACGACAACTATGGAGAAAAAAAATTAATAATAAAAATTGTCAAGACAATAGTCACAAGCAAATTAAATGGATAATGAATTTCTTACAAATAACTTACTTGTTTAGATTTAAAAAGACATTATTAGTCTATTTTAATAAATAATCAATTATAGATAAAATTGACTTCTTAAAACGCGTTGTGTCAATCATGTTTAACCAACATGTCAATTTTTACTTCATTTGTTGTTGATTTAATTTACATTTGTGATTTTTTTTACGCATTGGTTAAATTTAAGATTAAATTTGTTTTCATCCTCTACAACATTCATGATTTTTAATTTAAGTTGCTAATATTTTGTTTATGTTAGTCCTTAATTTATTGTGATAGAGATGAAATGCAGGACTTGAAAAAACACTCAATTTTTTGGTAAAAAAATTAAAAAGCTCAGGCAAAAATTAAATATAATATTCTATACAGAATAAACCCAAAACGTTGGATTAATAGGACTAAAACATATTTTACCCTTAAATTTAATATGTTAATCTTAAAAATATTTTGTTTTTTCTTTATATTTGGCCCCGACATAAATGTTTGCAAGCTTTGTCGTTGGAGCCTTGAACCCGAACCATTTTTGTTATTTTTTTTCTCAAAAAAGGGATAAACTAGCATAGTGCTAGCTTGCCAAAATATATAGAGATGAGATGAAAAGGAAAACAACAAAAGTACAAAGGAGGGGACCAAACCAAAACCTCCATTTCAAGGTACAAATCTAAAATTAGGCATTCCTAATTTGTGTTGAACATAATTGGTCCTAATGCAATCAGGGACCTTCATCCAAATATTCAGGTGATTGCACTCTATTTCTTTCTTAGCTAAGGCATCAGAATAATGATTTCATTCTCTATAAACATGGGAAACAAAGAAATGCACACTTCCGGTTAGGGTCATGCAGTTTCTATCCGTTTCTTGATTTCCAAGGGACCTACTTTATCCATTTTTGTTTATTTGAATTAAAACTTTATGGACCTTTCAGATTTAAAAAAAAAGTTATTTTGTGAAAAGTAATCATTTTTAACCTTAAAAGGGCTTCCTTAAAAAAAACCTTAAAGGAAGATCCATTTGTTTGAGATTTTTTAACCAAAAAATTACTTTTACTATTTTAATAGCATTTGTTTTAGCTTTTCCAAAATCTATTGTTTTTTACTAGGTGTTGAAGAAACCAAAGCAATTCAAGTGGGCTCTTTAGCATGAGATAGTTTTCGAAGAACTAAAGAAATTTTTGTCGTCAACTCTAGTGTCAATCAAGAAAAGGGACGCAATACTTTGACAACAAAGTGCTACGAGGTGCAAGTCGATGCATTATACTTCAGAAAACTTGTGCCTTGTGGCACTTTTTTGAAGTAGATTTACTTGCAATCACACCTCGTATTGGTTGAAACGAATTTTTCCAACAAGTAGTTTTTGTTGATCCTTTCAAAAAAAAGTAGTTTTCTTAATATCATTAAAGACTTAAACAACATTTACTTTGTCATTTTCAAACCAAATGTCTAGGTTGCGTGCATTGTTTTCTGCAGTTTGAGGTTGTCACAACCCCTCTAGGGTTGTGAACGGTGTTCGTCGCACAAACAAACATTCACTCAACATATATATTCTAAGTCTGGCAAGTATAACTACCAACCCGCATACACATTTGAAAATCAAGGGGCAACCAATTTTTTTTGGCAGTTTTCCTCTGTTTTCCCCCGACATCCCAAAATATCAACCATTAAACAATATTAAATATCCATAATAAAATGTTAACCAACCAGCAAAGTGCCAAAGTTTACATGTACTCAAAAGCATATTGGAACTTCATAACGTGTACAGTGTACTGCTATATAAAACCTAAAGTACCGAAACAACTTCATACCAAAATAGTTGCATCATCTTAAAGTTGCAAAATAATGACCACCATTTAATATAGAGACAAACCAAAATGAAGGAACTCTTGGACAAATCTACAAGTATAAGGAAATACCTATTCTGCAACCTACAAATCTGAAGAAAAAGAATGAAAGGAAACGGGTGAGCTACATATTCTCAATGAAAGAATAAGATACCAAGTGAATAGGAAGGAGAAACAATGATCGCACAAATATATAAAAACAAATGTAAATAAAAAAACCCGACTTCATAAAATTAGCATTTTCTTTCAATTAAAACTCATTTATAAACTTGAATAAAAACTAGGAAATCAAGTAGCATACATCTCATGAGTTGGGGCCTTGCCTTTCCCCACTCCACCTCACCAACACTATACCACACTATGTGCACACAGGCCACATCACTTTTCGTCGTGGCAAACGGTACAATATTAATGTTCTGCTCTTTTTACAAGTTTTGTAGTGAGGTATGTTACTCAAAGGTAGTGTACACCTTTTCTCCCCCCTATTTTAACGGGTTCTGTGGTTTTCTTTTTTATGGCTAACCATTAAACTACGATCAGTTAGCATGTACGCTAGATGGTTGCATACTGAAGAGCACCAACCACAAACAGATAATGAGTGGGATATGGATATGAGGATTCTTGCAAGAATATCTCCAATGTATTTACTGAGACAAGAGGAGAGAGCCATCTGAGTGAGATTTCACTTCAATGCCTAGGAAGTAATACAATGTGCCAAGATCTTCAAGAGAGAAAACTGAGTTGAGCTGGGAAACAAAGGAATGAATAAGTGATGGATTATTGTCTGTGACAATAATATCATCCACATACACAAGCATGTAATCAAAATCTTTAAGGGTGTGTTTGGATTGAGGGTTTAGGAGGGGAAGGGAGGGGAGGGTTTACTTTTCTTTTTTAAATTATGGACTATATAACATGTTTTTATAATATACATTAAGTGTGATTGAAATATTATATGATTGTTTATCATGTTAATATGTTAACTTTTTCAAAAACATTTCATAGTGTCCGTAAATTAAAAATGAAAACTAAACCCTCCTCTCCCTTCCCCTCCTAAACCCTCCATCCAAACACACCCTAAGAGACTTCACATTGGTATGAGTTTGGAAATAAGTGTATATCTTATCCAAGATTTGCCACAATTGTTTGCATCGGATGATATTTGTAATCATTTCCTTCATGATGCTTGATTGAAGCCATGAGAGGAGAGTTTGATCAAAAACTTTCCTTAGTTTGAATTCAGGAAGAAACGGGATTCGCGTTGCTATCTTAAAAAGACAAAAATTTGCAGGAATTTGTAGATTAACAAGGTGATTATAAAGCTTATGAGACTTTACCACCTGTTCAACTTGTTGACACTAAAGCAGATAGTTCTGCCGCTTTTGTGTGTCAAGATTCTCAGATAAGGCAGAAAAATGGTTGTGACTCGAAGAGGATCCGAATGACAGAAATGGCATCGCCAAAGAAGAAGATGGACTAGCATCCGATGCTTGCATAATCTCCATGGATCCAGAAGGGCTTTGAGATACCATATTAAGGAATGAACTCTTGGCTCATTCTGTTAGAATTTGCAGAGAGCATTTGTTTTACATTTTGTATTTTCACTGAATGAATGATAACAGTGAAATGAATTCCATTATATAGGATCATCTTTAAAATAAGCTATTCTAACTGAATCTCAAACTAGTTTAAATAACTGACACAGTTCAGTTAATTCGTTTCACAGGGAAACTATACAATATGATACTCCTAATGCTAAACTAGCGTGTACAGTATGAGTGAGGATCCTCCAAGTGTCGTGGATGCTAAATACAATAAGAGCTATGCTTGATTTATTTAATATTACAACAAACATTCTCCACAAAAACTATATAATCTCTTTGTCACGTCAAACGACACACCTCAAAAGTCTATGTCTTATCAACTTTTCATAATTCTAATCAATGTCATGAGAATTTGTTCTCATGCAACAGTTGCTCAAATAATCATACAATCCACATCACTGTAAAAAAATTATACAATTATTATTGATCATTGTCATAATTAAAACTATTCTCTCTATTTATTATTTTTTTATACAATTTCCTTACTTTCTTATTTTTATTTATTTTAAGATATTCTCTCCTGTTCATTATGCAATGTTATTCATTCTAAACTATTCTACTAACTATCTGGAACAAGATTTGAAATCCTAGCTACTCGTCTTTAGTTCAGTTGCCCCAGTTTATTTTTCAATTTAGTTGTTGATTGTCCAAGGGGAAAGCCTTAATTTTCAAGTAACATGCTTGGCTAAGTGAAAAGAATTTAATAAGATTTTGTTTGTCACCACCACTAATCAGAAGAATATCCCAGTATATATTGTACCTTTTTCACAGTTCACTGCAACGTCTTCTACGATCTAACAAATAGTAGATGCGGGCAGCTATTTGAAAAGCACCAAGCGCTATCAGGCCCATAGAAGTTTGCTCACACAACCTAATAATAGATTTTAGTCAGTAAAACAATGTTGTAGACCAAAACACAAAAAACAACTATAAAGTAAAGCAACCTAGCATAATTCACAAATTTTGCAGTGTGTTCATCTATCGCTTTGCTAGAGACATAAAATGGCCCTTTGGGAGGTCGCTGAATTCAAATGGTCCCGTCATCATCTTTAGAGGCCTGATCATACAGTTAAAAATTATTCTTGTAAAAAGACAGGTTTTAAACAATAAAAGATTTAATATTAGAGGATAATTTGGATACACTAGGTGTAAAACTTTTTACATTGTCAACCAATCACAACTCATATGATGAAAGTCAAACTTTTTTAAGTGATTGAACATTATGATCGATTGACTGTTCGGTAATTAATATTTTTACAAGAGTTCATAAAATGTAAAGAGGCACTGAGTACTCATATTCTATTATAATATCGTATTTAGCAAGTGTAATCCATTTAATTTTTTAGAAACAGAAATGGTTAAGATCAAAGTTTGAGTACTCATAATGTGGAGTTAATTTTACTTAAGTGTAACAAATGACCAAATCTACAAGAAGCTTATACACCACCGGTATAAAACCACAGCAACACATGTTTAATGAAATTATTGTTCCAATAAGTAACCTGTTATATCTTGTATTAGGAATCTACTTCTCAACAGTCCAAATAACAATTATAATGAGATTCTATAATCTATAGAGTATAAAACTAACTATATTCTTGAAACTAATATATTACCTGATCAACAACAGTCAAAGCAGTTCCAACCGGAAGTACCTGTTCAATCCTCTTCAATCCCTTGATCTGAAAGTATGATTTCATGACAAAATAAACACCTTAGTGCTTTAATTTTTTATATTGTTTGCAGAAGAGGTGGGTAGAAGAGATTGATTCTAACACTCCCACCTTTATAAGTTGAATATGGTCCGATGTTTCATTTATTTGTGTCTGCTCCAACTTTTCAAATGTTGAGTTTCCAGCAGGCAATACAAAACCAGTGCCACCAGGAGCTCCAACCACAAGCACACGACCAGTCCCATCATCCTAATTAACACATGGAATTGAATGACTTGTTATATTACATATTTATTTGAGAAAGAAGTATCACATCATCCTAGTAAATAGTAAAACCAAAAATTTCATCATTGGAGGAACAAAGAAAACCAACACACCAGATACCAAGGAACCTCTTTACAATTGGATGATAATAACGAATAAAGGTTTTTCCAGTAAATATCTATTTTGCCATTCAGTGTTTGTGTAGCAGCATCCTTGCATTGTCCAATAGAAATATCCCGTTGAAGATAATGTCGCTCTTCCTAAAAATAAAATTGCAAAACAGGTATAGTATAGTTGCAAAGGGCTAAAATGAGATAAGCAACATCATTATAAAAGAAGAAATAATTCATTATAGTCAGAAATTGAAGTCTACATACTCTTTCTTCAACTATTACACCTCTTAAACCAGTTATCTCGCACTCAATTGGGGTTTCAGAAACAACTTGGCCAGAAATTGCAACAAGCAATGGTAACCTTTCAACATCCAGCAGTTGTTCTGAAAAGTGGAGAATCCCAAGCATGATCACAACCCTCAAAAGCACAAATTGCATCATCAAAGAATCAAGTACTACACTATATTAATATAATGAAAGGGTATTTCATTTCCTTATAAAAGATACTTGCCTAAGTCCTTCAGCTCATTGAACCGGGGAATGGATTCAAGAGTTTCCGCATGCCTGTACAAAAATTAAAATAATGATTACTATGAAAAAGAAGAAAACGTTATATGGAAAGTAATGGCACTAGCTAATGACATTGCAGTGATACCTGACATTATCTCTGTTGAAAAAGTTAACGGCAGCAGCAGCCAAACAGTACGAGATGCCTCCCGCAAAAAATAAATCCATCAAAACCACCTTAACAACATGAATACTAGAAAATTAGAACTAATTCATAATTGTTATATGATGTCTAATCTTTAACTCACTTACAATTAACCAATCACTGAAATAACCTTGTTAAATAAAAGAAACATCGAAAAGAACTAATCATAATCAAAATGGCTTGCTTGCAAAATTAATGAAAGATAATAGAAACTAAAAAGTAACATCAAATGTAGAAGAAAAAATCAACAGCATAAACAGGGAAACAATATCGCAAATAGCTAGGGTTCCAAAATGCAACAGGGAAACAACAAAATTCAGATAAAGATATGAGATGAGTCGCAAATCAATAATGAAAGCAGATTAAACATCAACAGTAAAGAATCATAAACAATAACAAAAAATCGGAAGAAAAAAAAAAAGCAACGTGAAAGAGAATGAACTACGCAGCGTAGAGGAAAAGGAAATTGGCGACTCGATCAAGAAATCACAGACGAGATAATACCTGAATGACGGTGAAGACAAAATGCGGAAAAGAAGAAGAGTCGCGCGTGAAGGCTTTGCTAGGGTTTTGAACTGAATTGAATAGTCTAATATAGTAATACTTCTTGTCACGCAAGAAAGAAGGAATCTACCAAATTAGTTCAGATTTTGTACAACACTACGTGATTAGTTTTTTTAATGATAAAACTATTTTTTTTTAAGGAAAATAACTAATATAACTTCATTACTTAAAATATGTTCAATACAATCTGATATATCTACCAAGACTGAGATGTGGTTGCCTTAGCTAATCTATGGATTGCATCGTTTGTTTGTCTCTACACAAACTCAACACCAAGTTAACATAATATTGGTTAAAGATCGTTTTACAATTATGAATTATCATTACATACTTTCTAGCATCATGGTGAACAGATGAGAAACTATTCACAACTTTGTTGGAATCAAGCTCAAAATCAATAGGTCACGAATGCAACTGATGAACCCATTCTAAAGCGGATAACAATTCAAGAGTTTCGTAGGTATGTACCTCACAAACTGCTGTAAGTCATTCAGTTTTTGCTAAAACAAAAGGACCTGAATCGTCCCTTAAACAAACTCCTATGCCAACTTTGTTAGTATGTTGGGAGAAAGAAGCATCAATATTGCACTTAAATCTTCCAGCAGTTGGTTTAGTCCATTTCACTACACCTTCATGTCGTGGCGGTACACCAGGTGTGCTACGAATGTTGCGAGCATTTTGCCAATGATATAATTGAAAAGAGAAAAGGTCAGCCTAAATAGTTTACTTTATTCATATATTGTATAGATATATAGAATAGATAAATAATAAAGTGACAACTATTGTTTACCCAAAAAAAAAAAAAAAGAGTAACGACTATCTTGAAAAAGAAAAAAGTGCAAATGTGACATATTTTTATGAGATGGAGTGACAAATAAATTAGAAACAAGGTAATCATAAATCAATTTCATAGAGTAAGGTTTTAGAAAAATCTATTGCATGATACAATTAATATTAAGACAAAATTCTTTAAAAAAATATCCATATTATGGAGAAGTTACAAATGCGGTCCTTTAACTTAATGTTAGGTAACACTTTGATCATTTTTCATGCATTTTTTGTCCTTTTGATCCATTTGCATAAGAATTTTTAAGCTTCAAATATAAGATTCATATGCAAACATGGGCGAAAGAACGTACATTTATAGACCAAGAGGTCACAAGGAAATAAAATCATAGATTTGAAAATTCATATGCAAAACAATCAAAAAAGAAAAAATTACGTGAAAAAATAAAGATAAAAGACTAAAATGTTACATGAAATTATGTTAAGAGATCATGAATATAATTTTTTTATTTGGATCAGGAAAAATATTGTAGTTTTTTTTATTATCAAACTCGAATCAATCTATCTATCTACTAACATCTCATTTATTTTTAGGTGTAGTGAACTTTATGGATGCATTTGATCTGACAACTGAAGTTGTGCAGAGTTTGATTTATAAAATTGTTTCAGGGACAGAACAAACTAGAGAGACAAGACAGAAGTTGGAATTATTGTCCCTCATTAAACAACAACACAACTTTTTGCTCCACGTACAAGTTGTCTAAAATACCAAAACAGACTTTTATCCACAAAAAATTGTATAAGACCAAAATTTAGTCAATGCCATAAAAGTTTGGCATGTGTTATTCTGTCTTGTGTTGTTGTGTCTAGTACTTATTATTTAGCAGATCAAACACATTTTATATTATACAAGTGTTTATATCATCGGATAAAACTTATAAATAAGAAATAAGTAAATTCTTTTTATGAAAAATAATAAGTAAATCATAAATCAACCTCATATAATGTTTGTTTACTTAGATTCTCTAAAAAATATTTGATACTGTTGATGGAGCAAAAATTATCAGCAACTTATAATGTTTGTTTATAGGCAAAAATTATCGCTAAAAGACAAATGACGTGGCCTACAAGTCAAACTGAGTATTTGTTTGGGATCTTCTCGGCTTATCCTTGAAATTATTTTTTATTATGTCAATAATAATCTATTTAGTTGCCTCTGCTTGCCCATTATCCTGACCGTAATAATGGGAATATTGTATGAGCTTTATGTAGAACTCCTTCATGAAGGCCATCCTATATGTTGAACTCCTTCAAACACTTATATTCCCCACCCCCACGATCTGAACATGATCATGTTCATATGCCAAGTATGCAGGGGCGGGTGTGGCTGTTGCCACACCAGAATATTGCCCAATATTTTTATATATATATATATATATTAGACCGAAAAAACTAATGTATACCATATAATTCAATAATGTTACACAATTTAATGCATGGCTCAGCGGTAGATTATCCTTTAACAAAAGGCGCGTTCATGGTTCAACTCCAAGCATGGGATTCGAACCTGGGACATACAAGTGAAACAGATATGCCTTAACAAGTTTCTTTTATAATTTAGCTACACCAAACCACCATGTCTAGGTCCGCCCCTGCATATATGTAAGTATATAAGCCTCATAATTATCGCCTCGTATTCAATTTGTCTATTAGAGAACTTTGAATCTAGCTGACACTTGAATTTCCAAAATGCAATTCTCATCTTCTCCTACCCATTATCAAATCTTCGTGTAGATTCCAATGCAAGAGCTTGCATTGTTGTTGGACAATTGCTTTTCTCACATCCATTGTTTCCTAAAAACACATGGAAATGACCAAAAAACCCCAACGGTAGTTAACTACTGTTGAATTTTTTGGTCATTTTCATGTGTGTTCTAGGAAACAATGGATGTGAAAACAACCATTGTCATGTTGTTGCCACTATCCACCGGTGAGGGTTTGTAGAAAACCCATCTTACTTTGGGCTCATTTAGTGGTGGATATTATTTTCTAAGACACTTTCTTTTCTCATCTTATGAATTTCTTACATGCTTTATGAATTTCGGATTTTATAATCTGAATAGAGTGCCTAAGAAGAGAATAGGGTGGAAATTTTTTTGTCAATTTTTAAAGTGGGATCGGAGATTGATTATGAAAATATAAAGCAAAATAGATACAAATTAAGATAACAAGAATACTTTTCCTAGGTTAAGAGTGTATAAGTGCACACCCTTAAGCGTGAATAGCTCCACCTGCTTGTAGGAATGAATCTTGTTTGACAAGGAGAAATACTATCTGGAAAATGAGGATTCCAATGGTTCACGATCCCCTTGGTGAGAACACTCATACATCAATAATAATTTACTAAAATAAAGTAGCTATAGAAAATTGGACTGTTTTCTCTATCTTTCTGATGATATTCCAAAATGACTGCGCCATGTTAATGACAAATCAATATCCATAATCAGTATTACTCCTACAATAATTTCCGTATAGCCAAAAGGATAGCAACTCCAACTGCATAAGTGGCCAGTCAAGCCAAATTATAAAGTGAAAGACAACTTAACTTTTGTCCCAATATCTCCTCATACTAAAGTCACAAATACTTATTCCAAAAAAAAAGTCAGAAAATACTAGCCGCACTCAATAAGGCCTACCAAAAAGAAGAAACTCATAAGCAAATCTACTGTGCAACCTGTGAATCTGCATGGAAAAAAAAATGGATAGTCAAAGAGTAGCATAATAAACAAAGTGAAATAAAGGAGAAGCAGGAAATTTGCAAGAGCCTTTAGCAAAATCAACATTTAAACTAAAGTCTCATTCTTGAAAACTCACTACAAATTATTGAAGTATTTCCGCAACTAAAGATAGCACTTTTCTATCAAAACTCATGGTATGAATCCATTACAGGTTGTACTTGCAGAACTATATTCATAAAAAATGGGGAAATAGCTCAAAACACATTGCATATCCTTTATCTAATCAACTCTGACTACAAGTGTCATTGTCTTTTTGTTACAGCGAATAATCCTATCTATAATCAGTTAATCACACAATTCAGAAGTCATATTATATCTTCGTAATGACAAACCGTCTAGACATAGGTCACAGACAGTCTCCACATGAATTGTAATATCTCTTTGGTACATCAAACGAAACACCTATAGAAATGCTATATTCCCTTTCCGCATGAGATGCATTATCTCTTCGTTGCAGTGTAAGATGTTTGTTCATAGAATACATTTTCTTCTCAACTTTTCATAATTCCAATCAATGTTGTGAGAATTTGATCTCGTGCAACACTTTCTCAAAATAATCATACAATCCACATCATTGTAGAAAGATTATACAACAAAATTATTATTGATTGTAGTCATAATTAAAACTATTCGCTCTATATATTATTTTCTATTGTTGATACAGTTTCCTTGGTTTCTTATTTTCCTTTATTTTGAGATATTCTCTCTTGTATCTATATTTGTTTTGTAATGTACATCTCTTGTGTAATGCAAGTTATTCTTTCTAAACTATTCAACTTGGAATTTACAGCAAGATTTGAAATCCTAGCTCTTGGTCTTTTTGGTTCAGCTGCAATAGTCAATAAGGCTAGCACTAGTTTATTTTTCAATTTAGTTGTTTCGAAGTGTCCAAGAGAAAAGCCCTGTTTTCCAAGAGACATGCTTGGCTGGTTGAAAATCATTCAATAATATTCTGTTTGTAACCTCTATTGACTGATGAGAAGAATAACCCGGTAGATTGTACCTTTTTCACATTTCAGTGAAACGGCGCCTTCCAAGATAGTAATAGAGTATGCGGCTAGTAAACAAGCACCAATTGTTGCCAGGACCACAAAAGTTTTCTTACACCACCTAATAAGAAATTTTAGTCAATAAAAACTCTTGTAGACCAAAACACACAAAACCAACTATAAAGTAAAGCAACCTTGCAGAATCCACGAAATTTGCAATGTGTTCATCAATCGTTCTGCGAGAGACGTAAAATGGCCCTTCAAGAGGTCGCTGAATTCGAACAGTCCCATCATCATCTTTAGAGGCCTGATCATAAAAATTTAAAAACTATTCTTGTAAAAAAAAGGGGGGGTTTGAAACATCAAATAATTAGTATTTACCAGAGTTGATAAAATGTAAATAGAAAGAAAAACGCAAGAAAAATAGAAAATGCAGCCTTTCTTTTGAACCAAAACGTCTATTATAGTATCATTTTCATATGCTGTAACTGTAATGCATTTCAGTTTTTAGAAATAGCAATGGTACCATCCGAGTTTGAATAATCATAATGGGGAGTTTATTTAATTACGCTTTTCAAATGATCAAATTTACAAGAAGCTTTTTCTATCTAAAATATCAACCGTGGATATAAATTCAAACTTGTTATATTGCACCATTAGCAATCTACTTTGCAACACTTCAAATACCAATTATCATAAAATTATGTAATGTATAGAGAGTAAATCTAATTATATTCTTGAGAGTAATTAAGTTACCTCACCAACAACATTCAAGGAAGTTCCAACCAGAAGAACCCGTTCAATTCTGTTGAGTCCAAGGATCTGAAAAGGAAACAGCATCATTCTTGTCAAAAAAGGAATCAGCATGATTGTTGTCATAAAAGGGATCAGCATAATTGCATGTCTTTTTGTGCTCAATAGCACACTCGCATTTCTCTTTTCGCTCAACCTTTTTAAGATAATGCTGCTCTACCTAAAAAGAAATTTAGAAAACAGGTGTAGTATTAGTTGCAAAGGGCTAAAATGAGATAGCAATATTATTCATGCTCGTCAGGAATTGAAGTCTACATACGCTTCCGTCAACTATTACACCACTTAAACCACTAATCTCGCACTTCATTGGGGCTTCAGATCAACTTTGCAAGAAATTGAAACAACTAAGGATAATTTTTCTGCATCCAACAGTTGTGCTGAAAAGTGAAAAATCCCAGGCATCATCAGAAACCACAGCAGCCCAAATTGCAACATGAATAATCAAGTAGTAAGATAATGAAAGTGCGGCTAAGTTTGAGTCCCTTAAAAAAGAAACATACATACCTGGTCTTTCAACTGATTGACCCGGGTAACAGATTTAAGAATTTCCGCATCCCTGTACAAAAATAACAACGATTATTATCAAAAAGAAGAAAACATAATATTAATTAGATGGAATGGCAGAAAGTAACAGATTGTGTATGAGATACATACTTGTCACTGGTTCTGGCGGAGACGTAAGCAAGAGCAGCAGCGAAGCAAGTAATGCTACGAACAACAAGTAAAGGCTCCATCAAAACCTAATTCACTACAGTAAGATCAAACCTAATTAACTCACAGTTAAGAGACTATTAGCACTAGATTTCGTGTCACGCAAGAGAGTCTAATCGTGAAGGTTAATCCATTTTCACAAAATAAAAAATAAGTAAAAAATGGGTTTTTAGGGCCCATTTGTTTTAACTTTTTTTAAATAGATTTCTATAGTGTAATTTCTTTTTGCTATAATTTTTTAACAAAGAAATTTTTATGGAATGTTTCGAATTAAAAATTCGTTTGGATAGTTTATCTTAAAATATAATTCTAAGTATTTCATCATTTTGGTATAATTTTTTTTATACTAAAATTTTGAAAAGATCTCTAAAAAAAAGCTATTTTAAATAACTTTTCATAAAAATTATTTTTGAAAGATGTCACTTTAAAAAAATATGTGATTTTTACTATGTAAAATCTCTAACAATGAATATTTAAATTGGTGAATGTCAAAATCTCATTTTTAACTTATGACAAATGAGTTTGAAATAATATTTACTACTTTTGAGTAAATTTTAAAAAAAATCCATTTTTACAAATACAAAGAAAAATTCATTTTTTAAATTTATAACAAACATGCAATATTTGTGTTTATGTCACTTGGGTAATCTTAACTTAATAACTAAAAGCAGTAGTTCTTTCCAAAAAAATAAAGAACTAAACACAGTAGTTACTGGCTTTGGAAATAATAAATAATTTTTAAATTTTTAAAAAAAAGTTAAATTTATCACTTTTCACCACATTCTAACACAATATTTATGTGTTTATTTGGTAAAAAGAAATTTGTGTGTTTATGTCACCAGGGAGATCTTAATAATTCGTACGCACTAGATAAACCCTAATAAGTTATTTCATCTAACTCATACCAATATACCATGTCTCTCTTTTGCAATATTTACTTCTCTCTTTATAGTAACGAACAAAGTTGTAATTAATTTCCCCTAAAAAGTTCTAATTAATTTTTTCCACTCATTTACCATTATTTGTTGTATATAATTTAACTATTCCACTAATCATTTTAGCATATGGAATTCTTTTTATGATTTAAATCAACATACTAATCATTTTCCTAAAATTACACACACTTCAAATGAGACATTTATAATATAACGGATGGGCTTCAAAAAAAAATGACGGGAGGAGTATAAATAAGTAAAGAGATTTACTTTTCTCGCCCTATATCTTTCCTCGCGCACCTTATTTTTTTTTCAAAAATACCCTTTGTCCGGATTATATAATCCGAACTAATTTCGGAATAATAATTTTGGATTTATTTGTGGTCTTTCAACGCATTCTCCAAATGTTGTCATTCCTCAGTCCCTTTCAGCACCAGACCACTTCTCATCACAACATAGATGTGGTCTCTGATGCGGCTCATCCTTCCGCTAAGCTGTAAGTACCAAAGGTCTCCATCCTCCTGAGCAGCTCGCGCATCAAGGACCTTACGCTCCGGTGGCCTCGGCACCGGTACCGGCATGTCAAGAAGAACCATGCGTGGATGGGAATGGCGATAAAACCAATCTATGTATCTATCTACTGCCTCCACATCATGAACTGCACGCTCTCCCAACTGCTGAGGTGTCAACGCATAATCAAGTGCACGCCGAAAGCGGTTTGTGATCTCCGCCAAATTAACATCAGGAGGTGCACTCTCAACGGATGTCTCGGTATGGTCTGAACCCTCCCAAACTGACGAAGCATCCTCTCCCGCAGATATCTCACCGTGCGGTCTCCGTATCTCAGCCATCCAGAGTAAAGGCTGACCTGCTCAAACTGACGTGCCGCACGGTGGTCTCCATATGGGGCCATGAGAACCCTCGTCAAATCCAGCGCATCCAGATGGTTTCTGTAGTTATCCACTGTGCCTAAATCAGACAGTGGTAAAAAAAGCATCGCGGGTGGATCCCGATTCTCTATATATCCTGCCCATACATCATTGCTTCCCATACCTGGGAAGTGCTGAAACACCCAAGTCTTCACCAAAGACAACCACATGTAAATATACAAACCATAAACACTTTCATTTAAAAACATAAAACATAATTTTTATTTTATACCTGCAACAAAGCCACCTGACTGCAGTTCCAACGTGTAGCATTGTTGAGCTCCCTATACAAGTGAGCTAGTGTCGTAGCTCCCCATGAATAACCAGCAACAAGATCAAGGTCTCTGAAGTGCCTTAGGTAAACAACATCCACAGCCCACTGGCTCTTGTCAGTGAAGATCGTGATCCCCACCAAGTATAGCAAATATATGCAGACACACTGGTCCCGCAGCATCCGCACCTCCTCAGTCACACCATACTCGATCACCAAATCCCTCTGCTCCTTCAAACGCTCCTTGAAAATCCTCTCCAAGTAGCCAAATTGGCAATGTGCACCTTTGGTCTTTTCGACCTCTTTAAGAGCATCACCCAGATCAGACCCCAAGTACGTCACCATCCATTCCACCGCCTCGTCCCGTGATATGGACCCGTGGGATAGGAACACGTCGTCAATGGGGAGATGCAGCAAACAGGCCACATCATCAAGTGTGACTGTCATCTCCCCAAACGGAAGGTGGAAGCTGGAAGTCTCCTCGTGCCACCTCTC
>Ga0315915_1000409_pt1 | contig 42785 bp, 24 predicted proteins | sample MpolbnodulesMG_FD_207738 | JGI IMG/M metagenome (GOLD analysis project Ga0315915, IMG submission 207738) | Medicago polymorpha root nodule microbial communities from Los Angeles, California, United States - branched nodules | ecosystem: Host-associated > Plants > Roots > Nodule | place: USA... | reverse complement strand
AAAATTAAAAATAACCCTAAAATTCTAAACTATAACATAAACATCATGCAAACATTTTAACTAAATTAATCAACTTACATCTACTCTAAAAATGAATTATAACATGTAAATCGTAAATCTACTCAAAAACTAAAATAAAATAAATCTACTCAAAAACTAAAAAAAAAAACATTTATAACAACTAAAATGTAAGTTAATAGCATTATGATTACTTACTTGTGATCTTCTTGAATAAATTTGGTTGGATTTTTTAGAGAGATTTTGATAGAGATTTGAATTTTTTTTTAGAGATTGAGAGTAAGAATGGATAAGAGAGCTTCTGCCAGATTTGTATCAGGAACGCATAGGCAGTTAACTTCCGAAGGAACCTCGATAGTTAACTACAGCCGGTTCCCTTCCTCGACCGGTAACTGCCACCGAAGCTTTTCCGTCATTTATAGGTGTTTTTCAGCCCTTTACAAAGTGTCAACATCAATTTTCATTGGCTTAATGGTCTCAATATTCTTACCAACTAATTCACCAAAATTACTACACACTTAAACCGTCAAAATAACGAACAATTACCGTCTCTAAATAATCATCTCAATTCACTAGTAACTTAGTAAAAATAGTTATTCCCATTTAAAACACCAAAAATAACCCTCTAAATAAAATGACTCTTTTACCCTTACTCACCAAAAGACCAATACCCTTGAGTCTAAAATGACTAAAATACCCTTCTTAAGCCAAAATCCACTAATCCCGAATAAAATACACACAAGGACAATTAATCACATGCAAGCACATATAAACACACATAATAAATAATTAAAATAATTCTAGCAAAAAACGGTCTGTTTCACTGCCTCTAAGGTGCAGTACTCAATTATGCATCTGATTTAATATGCTAGTGTGTGGGAAATTTGGAAAGAAAGAAATAACAGGTTATTCAATGGTAAAGAATGCTCGATACTATAGATAGTTGATAAGATTAAGTCATTTACCTTCTTGTGGTTGAAGGCGAAATTTGCTTCTCTTTCTTTCAATTACCATGGTTGGTGGCTTAGTCCGTTCACAATTTTGGGTATCGGCTAATGGTCATTTCTTTTTTTGTTTTCTGTTTTGTTTTCAGTTTCCCTTCATGTACATATTGTTGTGACTCTCTTGCTCCTTCTTGGTACACCTTGTGCTAGGAAGGACATTTTGATGTGGTAATATATTCCATTTTAACCTCTTCAAAAAAATATATAGTTAATATAATTATTATTACGATATTTACGATATTTATCCACATAATGATATCAGAATATAATTAGAGAATAAAATATTCCAACAATTTGAAATTACAATATCTTCTTCACCTTCTTCATCGTTTATCAATACTTTCAACCCTTCACTTGAAATTGCAACTTATAATTGATTATGTGAAAGCACAGACATTGGCAAATATAGATTGCATTTAACTTTTATTAATAGTCATTAGAAATTAAACAACTTAATAAAATTGTCTAAAAAGCATTGAGTTTGCCTTACAATTCAGGAAGCAGGAAGCAGACAACCATATTCATAAAGGAAGCCTCCACATTTAGCTCTATGATGCAACTCTTGCTTCAAACTTGTTTTAAGACATGATGTAAGCTCAAAGTACACATGGAATATTATCTTCATGGGCAACTGATTATAAAAAAATTATCTCTTCACCTATAGTAAAAACCAAGAAACTACCATCATTTACTTTCGATTGCAACATAAAGTTAAGACCTTTATCAGCTAACAAAAATGGAGAAAGAATCTATGTCGTAATCCTCCATGCAAAGAGTATTCTTCGGTAAAACTAAGTACAGACCGAGCTAACACACTTTATAATCCATTTTCTCCATTTAGACGGAAAATTCAGTCCTTATGCAATGTTTCTATCAACTTAACCAAGGTCAAAATATTTCTTTAGACTCCTTTGATAGCTTCAATATTATGACTGCCATAATACACAAGCCATGCCATGTAGACGTATTGGGTCAGGGTGGTTCCTTTCTGAGTAATGATCATTTTTTTGTTTGTTTGAGTAATGATCGTTATTAAGTGTAAGGATTCTTGTCCCTGCATTGTACATTATGGACATAGACAGAGACATAACTTACATTTGGCAGACATGCAACAAAAGGACGATAGGGACCCATATACATATACATTTCTTATTCTAAAATATGTTTTTAATCGTTATAAACATATAAGCTTTCATTTTAGTCTTCTAAAATTTTTGTTAGACTTGTAATTCTTTAAAAGTTTTTTATCAGTGTCTTTGGTTCTTATTTTTAAATTATCTTATGTTTAGCCTTCATATTTTTAATGAAATTTTTTAAAAATATAGAGAATATCATGAAAATCTCTCAAAAAAATAGATTTTTTTTAACAAAACATGAATTAAATATGAATTTTTAAACATAAAAATATAAAAATTCATATTTAATTTATATTTTGTTAAAAAATTCTATTTTTTAGGAGAGATTGACATACTATTCTACTCATTTTTGGAAGAAAAAAAAGGTAAAAAATATGAAGGTCAAACATGAGTTGACTAAAAAGCAGAAATCGAAAGTGGTGATGAAAAACTTGAGAAAAAGTAACAAAAATTTTAGAGGGATTAAAACGAAAAAGTTAGTATATTTATAAGGACTTAAAACATATTTAACCCTAAAAACAAAATTCTAAAATTTTGTTGTACCAAAAACAAAGTTAGTATATTTGTAACGATGATTCATTTTACAGGGGAGAGAGATAAATACCCATGTTTGTCTCAATATGTTCCTTAGCAATTTTATATAAATTAAAAAATATAGCAACGTTGTATAGAAAAGAGTAATTGTGAGTTATTTTACAAAAATGTCATTCATTAATGGTATGAAAAATATGAGTTAAAAGAATTGAAAAACAATAAAGTAATAAATAGTAAAGGCTGTAACGAGGGGAAAAAAAAGCATTGATGATTCATTACTATTGTAAAATGATATATAATTCGAGACAAACGAACTTTGTTAAAATAACATATAATTTGAAACATTGAGAGTATAATCGAGGGACCAGTGAATCTAATTGATACATTTTTCAAGTTTAATATCTCATCCAGTTGTTATATTTCACTACCATAATTTAAACTCAAAATCTTCAGCTCAACTTAAAAAAACATCGTATCATTCCTTCTAAGTGATATTCAATGAACAATATATTTTCCCTCAATAAAGAAATGATAATTTTTTTCTTTTTGGTAACTTGAACTTGGTAAAGTAAAGTTTAGCGGATAATATTGAAATTGTTAGATTTGTCACCTTCAATCGGGTTTGAATCAAAACTTTTATGCGTGTGAGTTTTAGTGGTAACACACGAAATCAGTGTCAATGAAGACGGATAAAGCTAATGCTTTTCATAGGAAATTTTTCTAGCACATTAAAAACAAGTTAGTGATACTGATGTCTAAATCGCACATGATTAATTTATGGGTATTATGAGTAATTTGTGGGGATTGGATCCCTACATACACATGATTAAACTAGCCATACTAGAAGCTGAATACTGGCTTTTTATAGGTTTTCTTTGTAAATACTTCTCAAGTACTTGTGGTAATAGATTAGGGTACGTTGTTATAAAGTAACTGTTCTGGTCCATTACTAACCAGAACTTCTAGTTATAGACCAATGTGCAGTGAGAAGATTATGATTAGTCTAAAACCAAGTGCCAATTTTATAATAATATACTAAATGTAAGATGGTGTATATGGACTTTGGCCCTTTTGTATCAAAAAATAAAATGTAAGATGCCATGTGGAAAGGATTTGGATTGAGTACCTTAGTTACACGTATATTTCAGTAGTTTGATCAAGATTAAACGGTCTAAATTTTAAATTACTTTTTTAGAATCTAAAATATCAAACTTAAAATATAGATAGATAGTTCCATCGTGATCGAATGATGACCACACACAACCTAGATCCGTGTGAAAACCCAATAATAACATAATACTAGCAAACAACACCAATTTCGAAATTTACATAGTTTAAAACCAGTGTGCTAAACAATGATATAGTGAGTGCGAGTCAGAAACAAAATTGTCAAATAATGTTGAAACCATAGTATGTCTAAATTCTATATTATTAAGAACAAAGCAAAACCAAAATGGAAACCAGTATAACCATAAGATATATTTTTTGGATATTATTCATGCAAAAACGATACCTTAAAGTTGACACTAAAAATCTAAAAAAGTTTTGGCCACTTTAGTATTTACATGCAGGACATTGTAATTTGTAATACAGTTTATTGAAAAAGCTACCAAAAAAAACCAAATGCAGTTTGGTTGTGATCATTGTATTAAAGAGAGAATACCCTGCTACCTTTGAGGAGCACCAGAAAGGATTGGATCAGCTGAACTATGCTTTCCTAATGCAGGAATACTAAGAGAACGTTTTCTTAATTTGGATTTGCCATTTGATGATGGTTTCTTCTCACTCTTTTCAGCTAGCAAAGAAGGATAAGCGCAAAAGGGCTCTTGAGATGTCAATTCTATTGGCACCGGCTCACTTCTAGTTCTAAGGAATTGGTCGAGATTTTGGCGGTATTTAATCCCGTGGATTTTAGCTCCAAGCTCCACAACATCAAGCTTAGTCTTTAACTCATAATCATCATCTGACCAATAACCATTTTCTAACACATCTTCCATTGCAAGATCATCGTACTCTTCATCGGACTTTGTTGATTCCTCGTCTACAGATCCAACCTGCAACACAAAATACAAAAGGACTCAAAATTAGTTAAAAGTACTACTAAGTGTAGCATCGATACTTTCTGATTGAAAATGTGTCAAAAGTCTGACACTACAGATCATTGATACTTTTGTTTACATTGAGTTACTTTCATATTCTCAAATTATTATCAGGGTCAACGAGTCAGTGTCATGTCCGGAGTTTGTGGTGCTTCATAGGTACTAGTACTACACAAATTTTACCATTGCTAGCAAGAGGAATAGCAAGCAAAACCCAAAGATTGAAGTTGAAACTCTTCTCACGGGCAAATTTTATCACATGGATACAGATATTTCATCACATACATACATACATACATTTCATCTAGGTAAATAATTTAACCAATATAAAACCAAAAATCTACCTCATCGTCAACATGTTGGTCACTGTCGTCACTGAAATCCTCATCACTACCCATATCTAATTGATCATCAATCTCTTCATCGCTACCATGCACCGAGAACTCTTCTTTGAGCTACACAAACAAGAACAAGAACAATAGACAAATTAATCAAGAATTCTTCCTCGAGCTAAATAAATAAGAAAATTTAAAATAACAAGAAAAGAGGATAGATATGGAGATGCATCAAGATAGAGCAAGGCATCCCAACTATGCTGGCATTCCTAACCCTAACAATCATGTGCAGCATACCCAGTTTAATGTTGAACACAAAAATTTGCAAAAAAGTTCAAATTTACCTCCTTAGCGGGGCAATCTGATAGCCTAGGGGAGCTACAGCCAGAGGATTGATATGAGGATTGATATCTACTACCGGTATCAGTCCCATCAGCTCTGGACTCGTCAACACTTCCCGCATAACTAGCCGCATAACTAGTGCCACCATCACTAGGCCAGGCACTGATTCCATAAAAACCAAACTGAAGATTTACAGGCTCTGCTTTACCAATCCGTAAGGGACCATACATTGGATGTCCGATTCCATTTTCCGGTCCTACACCACATATGGACTTCCCATTACCATCAACCAAATTTACAGGCCAAGCCTTTGCCACAGACCCATCTGTATTAACTATGGCCATCAAATTTCTTGAAGAACCTTTTCTCTGAATCAATTGAAACATTCCTTTCGAGCTCAAAGAATTGGCAGCACATTGATTTCTGTATTCCTCATAAACAACAGTTACAGTATTTCTAACAGGATCGTATAGCTGGTCCCCAGCTTCACGCCTTCGAAGACAGCTGAAAACAGTTGCATGGATGGCTGCGACACTCTTGTCAACATTTGTATTGTTTACTTTGGGAACCAAATGCTTTTCAGCACGCGTACAGAGATAATCCTGGATTGTTCTGATGTTTCGGATATACTTCACATACTTGTTTTTAGCAGGATCAAGTGTCATATATTTTGCACGCACTGCAAATCTTTCCAAGTGCTTCTCCTCATTTGTAATGTAGATCATGAATGGTATGATCGACGGATGTTTCTTCATGAGCCCCATCTGCATGATTATTCAGGTTATTATTGTTAGTGGATTGGAAAAAACAGCAATATATATATTGACATCAATACGGAAAAATAATAATGGACATGTAATCAAATTTTGACATACAACAAAGTTGAGACTCAGGTGAACACCCTCAACAACAACAGACTGTTTTCGTTCTTCCCAGGCAGTGATTAGCCTATCAAGACTGTCAATCACCATCTCACTCTGCGCCTTATATCCTTCAATAGCCATTTGTTTTGGACTTGGATGCTCAGTAGCACAAGAGCCGGTCTCTGATGTCCGTGTATCAGGTTTGCTAGAATTCTGACCATCAGTTGCTTCATCCTTGGTAAGTGATTGTGACACACCTGCCATCTTTGTTGCTTTCTTTTTGGCCTTCGCTTCAGCAACAGCAACTGGATCCAAACACTCGCCTGCATGGTAGGTAGAAGCCCACAACAAGGGGTTTTCCTTCTCACTGGCAAAACTTCTCATCATGTGCCTAATGGAATCCGTTGATACAACTGTCGTGATTCCCAATCTGCTACCCTGAAGTGAAAATATAAATAAATGAAGCAATTATTGAACTGCAACAATAGTAGTTTTTATACTTCATTAAACACTTGCATATCCTACAACAAAATAAGTAAAAACTAGAACAAATAACTATTTCTGTAGAGAAATATACCAGTATTGCAGACAACGTGGATTTTCCACATCCACTGGTGCCACATAACAGCACTGTCACAGATTCCTTCTTTTCACGAAGTCTGAAAAAAAAGAAAATAATCAGGAACATAAGAGCATAAAGTTGTAAGTATAAAATGCGAAATTTTAAGTAACAATTGTAGAGCAATAAATTCATACCTATACTGAATGAGTTCGGTACACAACTTATTTTTCTATTGTGAAAAGCAAAAGCATATAACATTGCAACAATTACATAAAAGCTTGGTCAAGAAAATGTAAACCATGGAAAGACAATCTAATCGTATAACTTAACAGATTCCGTTACATCAGAGCATATGCTGGAACCACATTCAGAAATATGTTTTTGCCTCGCTTCTATTCAGATTATTAGATCAATATAGGCCCAGTAAAGATATGAAAAAATGTCTTACCTGCAGGCTAGAACCAAGTCTGCTCTCTGGTTAGGACCCATGTAATTGTACTCGGCCAAAGCATCACATACAATATCTAGAAATGTTTCTCTCCGAACAAATACAGAAGTGCGCCTTTTGTACAACTCGAATGGTATGCTCTTAATTTTACTATCCTTACCCAAAAGTGATTGGTTTCCTAAGTCTTCTAGAGAAACTGATGCATCAGGCTGCAAAAGATCAGTAGTACTCTTGCTCTTTGTGCATTCAAAAACTCTTTTGCAAATCTGATAAGAAAATGGAAAACATATTCAGAATAGTTTTGTACAAAAACTGCAAAGTTGTGCTTACAATGAGGTTTTAACTCTAGGTGTAAGGGACATTACTCAATAATAGAAGAGAACCAAATAACGAAAAACTTCATGAACTTGCATCCATGCCGATTACACTTCGAAAATAGTAAATATGCCTAGCATGCATCCTAAAATATTTCATTTAAAAAAAGAATCTGTTCCAACTATAAAATCCATGTCGCCACTATAACTAGTCTTATTATCTTTTATATGCAGTTTAAATCGTGTAATGCTCGAACAATATTGCATTCTATAGTTGCAGAAGTAGACAAATCTATTGTCCATGTAGTACTTAGGTTCTACCATGCCTCATAAAAATTCATAACAAGGATCATAGATTTCCCGATCAACATAAATTCCCTTTCATAATCAAATAAATATAATCCACTACAATACATTATTCCATTCAAGTGAATCAAGATTGCTATGAAGGTACCAACTAGGATTGACACAAATGGTTAAACATTTCGATCACATCGAGCGTGACCTGGGTGCAAGTTCAAAATTTCATTGTAAATCATCAACTCCTCAGTGAGGCTGACGACGGTAATCTAACAAGACAACTTACAATTTAAGTTTTTTTATGTCTTTAGACAAAGTGGCAAGCACTACTAAAACTCACACAGACAACTTTGAGGTTTTGATTCAAACTCAGATGAAATGTCCCAACTAACAATATTGATATTGACCTTATAAACTAAATCATGAAATTAATTATGAAAGAATAAGCTAAAAAAAAAAGTTGAATTTACACGCATACCAAACCCTTTGAACCATTAAAGGGGGCAATAGGAGGAGGAAGCAAAATACTACCTAGTCAAAATAAAACAAACCAAAATAAAGGACATGACACAATGACGTTGACGACAAAATAATGACCCAGAAAAATATTAAACGACAAAAACAAACAACAGGTCAAACCAGTCATCTATGTAACAAAAACCACCAAAAACAAAAAAGTCCTCAAATTTTTCACTACACTAATACCTAAAATCCAGAACCTGAACATAAATCTTAAACATGGAAAATACCATAAAACTCATATCGGTAAATAAAAAAAAAAAAGTAAATCTCAAATCAATTTCAATAGCCCATCTGGGTTTATGGGGCTTGATGGGCTAGTCTCTAAGCACATTACACATAACGAAATTAAATCTTAAATCAATTCCAGTATTCATCTGGTCAAGAAGGCTCGAGGGATTAGTCTCTGAGCACAAAAACAAAAATAAAATCAATTTCATTAAAAAAAATCTCAAATCAAATTCAATAAAATAAATAAAAAGTTAGAATCTAAAATCATCAACAAAAGACAACAACACCAACGGTTTTCATAATCAATCAAAACAAAAAAAAATTAATATATACCTTAAATGCGTGTCGAGCTTTGCATCCCATAATTTGCAGAGTACTCTGCAAAACAGAACGCGTGTAACAAAACGATTCTTTTCCTTTGTCTTTGTCTTTGTCTTTGTCAATGTTTTTCTTGTCACCACCAACATCATCAATAACAACTATGTAAAGTATCTTATTACTCATCTCACCACTACCATGAACATTCATATTCATATTCATATTTTGAAACTCCATTAACAAAAACACATGCAAAACAATAACAATAACTCTAACTTCCACCACAAGCAAAAGAAGCCATTGGAAAATGAAGGAGAAAGGTAATGTGGAGAAAGGGATCTATTGATTGAAGAAGAAAAAAGATGAAGAATAAAGAAGGAACATTAGGGTGAAGAAGATGTTCTAAAATGGTTTGAATGAATTGAGCGGTGCAGCATTCTTTTTTTTTTTCTTTTTCTAAGACTCTTTCATTCTCTTACGCTCGTTCGTTCGCTCGCTCGATATAAATAATAAATAGGAATAGGAGTACTAGGTTTATGAAATGACGGATTTCGCCCTATTTTATTATAAGAATTTCTATTAGCCGCGTTTTTTCACTTTTTGACAATTTTAGAACCTGGCCCAAGTATCTATATAAAAAGCCCTGGGCCCCTCTCCCTCACCGATATGAATATGATAAAGAAAGATGGTCACTTTTTTTAAAAACCAGCTCGAACCAGTCAATCGAACCGATTTGATTGGGAACCGATGTATATTCTGGTTCGAGAAATATATCAGATCGGTCGTGTAGCTAAACCAGTAAAAATAGCTAAACCGATTTTATGTTTAATCCTCGGATTTTGTCAAAAAAAATGTTTAATGCTCCATTATGGCTGATTTAATATTGATTAATACTAACTAATGCCTTGTTTAATACTGATTATCTTTGATTCAAAAGCTTTGACCTTTTATTTTTAAGAAAAAAATCGAATTTAAAAAAAGAATTTAAAGCACTTTTTTTTTTACAAAATCCGAGCATTAAACATTTTTAGAGGACTATAGTTTCTAACTCAAAAAGGTATTTTTTTTTTTTTTTTAGATTGATAAATGTTAAAGTCTCAAGATTATAGCTAAGGAAGCAAGGAAGTCAAAGGTCAAGGTTATAAGAGATTGGGGTTGTTACGGTCGCACGTAACCATGGGGCTACGACCGTAACGACCTGATAAATTTAATATGGTGATTTTTCTTGCTAGAAAGGTTGTTACGGTCTTGTGATTAAATCATCCTTAAACTTTTGTAACTCAGATGGTTAGCGGATTTGCCTAGGTTTAGGCTACAAATAGGCTAGCGTTGTCTTAGTTCAAAGACATGTTGCCATATTGATAGAATTTTAGCAAGTGTACTAAAACTACCGAAGTAATAAAAATAAGTTCGTTTCCACGAGGACCGTGTTAATCTCAATTAAACAATAGTTTTATTATCTAGGATGTGTAAAGTTATTTTAGTGTCCGACACTGTAGATTTGTGTGCATAAAAAGTAAATAAACAGAAAATAAAGATTGTTTAGAAAAGAAATATATATATATATATATATATGGAGAGAGAGAGAGAGAGAGAGAGAGAGAGAGAGAGAGATGAGACTAGGTCTTTTCGAATCCTCTAAGTTCCCCTAATTGGTACACTGCACCTACTTCTTATGAATATCTCTCTAGTTTCACGATGGTTAACTAAAATAGCCCTAATCAATCCATTGACTTAGGACCCTCTTGTCAGATTACAGTCCCTAATCCCTTAGGTGATCTAATATTCTTTGGAGGTTTTAAGAACGTTAACCTAATATAAAAAATAAACGATTATCTATTCCTAGACTAACCCTGTTTATTTGAACAATTAGGTCTAAGTTGAAAGTTATGGTCAGTAGTCATTCATTCTCACGAATTCATGTTTATATGTGATCAATATATAAAAAGCATTAAGAACAATTGAATTGAATAAAACTAGATTGACATTCACAATAAATAGAGTTTCACAGCAACATGTTTCAATTAGGGTTAAATCAGAATCATCTCAAACCTAATCTCTAAGAGATTTAGCTACTCATAATTAAGTTTACAAATAGCATAATCAATGAAAAAATTAAAACATACATCAACTAGTAAAGAATGAAGGAAATCACCCCTTTCTTCACTCTTCAAGTCTGCAAATCGCACTTTCTCTTTCCAGAATTCGTAACCCTTGTTTCTGAGACCAAAATCTGCTTAAATAGGCAAAAACATGCGCCCAATATTAACACAATTTAGGAATCGTGTCCCGATTCCTTCTTTAAAAAGCTCATGGATCACAATTAACTCTTCACAATCGTGACACGATAATGCCATCGTGTCCCGATTTGAGTATCTTGAACCTACCACTTTCCTGATCTTGCAATCGTGACCCGATTTGTCACAATCGTGACCTGATTTGTCTCTTTCTTAAAAACTTAATTTTTTCCTGCTTTTTGCACCTTTAACATGCTCAAACTTGTTGTGAACTCAATTATTCTTGAAAAGTACATTAAAGAATTACAGAGTTTTCAAACTTGTTGTCTCTTCTAATTGTGCTTAGATTAAAGGCGCTATTTGTGAAAACAGAGTTTTCATTACATTATTCCCTCGAATTCTTCTCACTCTCTACCACGAAAGAAGTGACTGAGACAAATGCCAAAATGATATCCATTAGTCACAAACACAAGCGAGTGTTCCAGTATGTTGCAATCCATTGTAGAGAAGATTTGGGGAGAACACCACTCAATGGTGGAGGAATACCCTCCTCAATCCCAAAGTTCTCACACACAGGGTCTCCTAGATGACATACACAAGACCATCCAACAACAAACTAAGGCAACCACCAACCAAAATTTGTGATTTGCTAGAGTCGAGAACCATTAAGTACAAATTTTAGTCTTCAAACACAACGTGTCGAACCACGACTAAGGGACCCTAGATTGGTGATGTAGGAGGAAAAATCTCATATAAATCACTCATTTCCCTCAACATTATTTGTGGAGTGCTCATGAATCGACTTTATAATCATCTTGTTGCAAACAACGTTTGAACGAAAGCAAAGCTCTTGACTCTATATCTAACGATTATTGTGGTTTCATGTCGAAGGGTTACATACACCACTATCACTATGAGAATATCTTATGACATTTTACATAACTCATATATGTAGTATTCTCATGGTGGGTCAATCCAATATAAATATTACTCCTAATATTTATATGTATGTGAAAACTTGATATCTCATGTCCATGACCCCAAGAGATGGTCATCAATCTAGTCACATAATAATCTTTATGCATTATTGTTATCTCATTTCACAATAAAGTTTGACTATAGATATTTTAAAAATAATGTCATTATAATTAATGGGGTCTCAATATTAAGTCACATTTTAATGTTCCATTAATCAAATTAACTATTCTAAGGATTTTATTACTTTGAAGCAAACATAGTAAAAAAGATGTCTTTTATTATAAAGGGTTAAATATGTTTTTGGTCCATATAAATATACTAACTCTTTCTGTTTAGTCCCTCTCAAAAATTTATTTGAGTTTTAGTCCCCCCAAAAGTTTTCAATCACCACTTTTGGTCCTTACTTTTAAATCAAGTCGTGTGTATCCTTCATATTTTTTTAAAGAATATTTCTAGAAATGTTTAGAATATTATAAGAATCTCTAAAAAAAATAGAATTTTTTAATAAAACATGAATTAAATATAATTTTTTAAGCTCGAACGACATAAAAAAATTATATTTAATTCATGTGTTTATTAAAAAAATCTATTTTGTTTGGAATTATTCTTATAATATTCTACAAATTTCATCCATAAGTGGTTCATTCATTGCAAATACTAAACCAAAAGACAAAGAGTAGTGTAATATTGTGGTGAATGTTGATGATGTTGTTGATTCTGATGAAGATGAGGACAGTGAGCCCAACCAGTTGAAAAAGCTCTGTGAGTTCATATTTGGAGAAAGTGGTAGAGAGAGAGTTGCTATGTATTGAGTGAAGAAGAGGAGGCATAAAATAATAATATGAGCAGTGTGATGAAATCTTAAGCAAGAAAAAAACTCTATAAAAAACTTCAAATTCAAATTTTTATTTTGTAATTTAATTGTTATGTAAATAATTATCTGTCTGCATGATTTTATATCATTAGATCGCATGTTATATCAATTAAAAAAATAACATCACTGTTTTTTAGTTTAGAAATGTGAGGATCGACCAAAACTGGTGGATTTTAAAATAAGGTGATCAATCCCGTGGATGGGCAAAATAGGAGGATTAAAAAAGTAATTAAGCCTATTTTTTTATATTTATAAAATAATTATTCTTTGAAGAATCTAAATTAGTCTACCTAAATTGACACATGACATAATCGAAGCTGAGACCATAAATCGAAGCTGAGACCATAGATCGAAGCTGGAGAACACTCCAAGATCTTAAGTTATTAAAATTTAAAAATATTAAAAATTAATTTAAAAAATTATATATAAGTAATTGTGTCTCACATATAATTTTTTATTTTCATTTAAATATCATATATATCCTATTATTTCACTATAAGATGTATAATAAAAAAAAGATGTATAATAAAAATATAATATGATTTCCTAAACAAAATATTATAAAATAATGTTATCTTGTTTGTTATCATATGAATGTCAAATATATGATATGATAAATGTTTATCATATCACTATTCTAACTTATTCTTATCAAACACTATATACGTCACCAAACAAACCTTAAAAGTTTTGATACATTGGGGACCAAATACCCGACTTAAGTAAATTTGAATTTTGACAAAATGGAGACTAAAAGTGAATTTTGGCCTATCTTGAAGAAATTGTTGATCTCTTACGTAATTGTAAAAGTTAGCTAGGAAACTAAGAATGATTCCAATTTGCTCGCCCTTGTTTGAAGAAAGAAGAACGTTTGTTTCTAGCCTTTTACGGCTGCTAAGGGAAACGATTCTGCAGCCATATTCATACCTATCTGTCTAAATATTATTGGCTGTCAAATTAAGTTGCTAAATTTATGATAAAAAAAAAAGTTAAGTTGTTAAATATCAATTATCTATCTATATCATTATATAATTACATGATCACAACTAAAAAGTTTCCTTAAAAAAAAATGCTAAAAAGTTAGCTACTAGATTGTTGACCATATACAAATAAAGAAGATAAAATTGTATCATTAATGTAGCACGATTGATAGCTACCAAGAACATTATTTATATGGGTAAATATTCTCTCCATTTATAACTTTTTTCATTTGTTACAATTTAGAGAGATATAGACACACAAAAATAATGATGATGGGATCCACTTAATGATAGGACTCACCACTTATTTTTTGTGTGTTTATCTCTCTCTAAATTACAACAAATGAAAAAGGTTATAAATGGAGAGGATCTTAACCTATTTATATGGGGGGTTTGAAACTCGATTTTCCCATTACTCCAAATTTAAATATGTAATTTAAATATGTGAATCCAGTAACTAAACTACTTAATAAAAAATAATATTTCAAATGGTGGCCCTCTTTATATTCCTTCTCATTATTCCACACGATATCCTTAATTATTTTATTTAATTTTGATCTGTTTCAAAACAATGGGTACTTTTGAGATCTAAATTATAATTTTTGGTGTGAACAGGATTAGAACATTCGTCCATATTGTTTATCAATTTGCAATTTTTCCTCGATTAAAAGAATGATATTGTGATGATACTATAGGTAGCATAGATGAACTTGAAATGATAATTGATACAATGGAAATGGAAGTCCAAAATATATATTCTTTTTATGGATTGGAATATTTCAAAAGGTTTATGGAATCCTATGGGCAGAGACATTTCACACCTTATAAGTCGGTTTTGTGAGGTTGTGTTAGGTTCAACCATGATATTTAAGATGATATATAGTCTCCTCTAAGATCTGTCGAACCATCTACTATTAAATTTCTTTTTTTTTAAGGAACTATTAAATTTCTTCTATCATGTCACTTGTCATTTATATCCAGGCACCATGTCCAATCGGTGTTTGACGTGAGAAGATATGCTAATAATCCCACATTGGATATGAGATGACATGAACAAAATTTTATAAATAGAGACAATCATCTTCTCACCGGTTGGTTTTGTAGGGTTGTATTAAGATGTCTCTACCTTCGTTGTCTCTTGTATTGGGAATCACAATTCAAATAGATATAACGTTTATAACCAAAATTTAATTTTTTTTTCTCATTAATTTAAAAAATAACTAAAAAGAAAACTTTCTGATTCATTAAAAAAGATTGATTATTATGGATCTCCAAAATTTGATTTTGAATTGCAAAATATATGGAATAATTATTTCTATTACTACCCCTACCTAAAAAAAGGTTTGATTATATAAGAAATTATGTATGTATGTTCCTCTATGATCACTATGTATATCCTTTATGCACAATTGCATAAATTAATTTCTCAAAACATATATGATCAAATTTAAGATATAATTGATGATTGATTTTCACTTTATCTTATCTTATTATATAATTAAAAAGTTTTTTTTTACGAGATTGTCAATATATATTGGAAGTACTTTTACATTTTTGCATTTTTTTAATCAATGAAGCAAGCAACGCCGCAAAAGAAAAGTTGTCTAAACTATGTTGGCGCCAAAAAAGTATTATTGTGACATTAATAAAATGGAAAATTAAACAAACATTGTGTTCAAATCCTTAAAGAGCTAACTCCCTAGATTTCATAAGTATGCTACGTTGATTCAAGACATCAAGGATCTCCTCAATCTTGACTGACAAGCTTCTATTAATCACACTCTTCAAGAAGGAAACAACTGTGCAGATTTCCTAGCTAAGATTGATGCTTCTTCTACTTCAGAGTATGTTGTTCACATCTCCCCTCCAGCAGGATTATCTGATCTCCTAGATTCAGACTCTGCGGGAACCTGGTTTCGTAGACTTTAATTTTTTCTTTTTGTTTTTGTTTTCTTTTTTGTTTTTGTTAGCGTTGTAACCCAAAAAAAAAAAACCATGACAACGAAATTAGCAAGATCAATCGGCTAACAAAGATTTAAAACATTTCCTCATATATTCCTAAGTTTTCAAGGAACCAGCTACAAAAAAATTATGACATTCACAACCAGTTATCCACTATAAGTTAGTATATCGGCTATTCGCTCTTTTTTACCCAAACAAAGCCCAAGAAGAACTCAAATCTTGACAATGATTAGGCCTTGACCCGGTCACAAATAGAACTCATATTCATTGAAATGATATTCAATTCTCTTACCACATGATTCAATTCTTGTTGCTTTTTTCTTTGTTTTATTGTGTTGTTTTTTAAAACCAAACATTACGCTTATGGAGTCTTTTCTTTAAATGAAGACTTTTGAGTCTTCTTTGAAGTCGATATATTGACTAACTAACGATATGTTTACAATATTTGTGGATCTTTTGTACAATATGTTCACTCCGAATTCGCATCATAAAAATAAATGTAAAACAGAGTAAAAATAAATGCAAAAATATGTATTTTGTTTTTCTAAGATTCTTTTCACCGAAGTTAATCATATTTCAGACATATAAAACAATAAATAAGATTAACATATTAGTTTCAAAAATATATTTTATTGCCTCTTTTGTAAAAATTGTACTAGCTTTGCCGTTGTTCTGGCTAAATACGAAACTTGACTTGTTACCTGCGAACGTTTAACTTTTTCGTTTAGACTCATATTTTTTTTAATTACAATGTATTCAAATCAAATCTCACTATAGGCTAGAGCATAGAGGGTGAGTGAGTGGGCAGTATGTAATTAAAAACAAAATATTGGGCGTACTATAGAAGCATTTTTGGTACAATCGAAGAATCTGATATTATAAACTAGGGATGAAACGGGTACGCAATAGATAGGGTACTATAGTACCCTTCTCCATACCCGCATTTGTAAAAAATATCCGTATTCGAGTCCGTACCCTCCTGGACAATAACTTTAGTGTTTTTCCTCATATTCTATGGGCACCTAAATACTTATACCCGCACCTATTACCCGCACTTTAAATATGAAAAGACAATAAAATATATCACAATTGAAAATAAAACTATGGTCTTAAAATTTTCAAATCAACTCATAAAATAGTATCAATCATAATATTTAGTTAAATAAAAAAACATCCAAAATATCCTTCGAAAATAAAAGTAAAAACATTCAAAAATACATAAAAAGAGTGCTAAAATAAACATCATATTTATTTAAGGTATGAAGGGAAGGATGAAACAGTTATGTATTAGTTTTCAGGTTTAGATATAGACATAAATAGCTAAATAAATTAAATAATTATGCACAAAAAATAAATAAAGTATTTATTATATTATAAAAATATGTATATGCGGGTTGCAGACGTGGGTAGTATAGTGCCCTTACCTACACCCATATCCATTTAAATTTGTGGGTAGTTATTCGGACCCAAGCCTATACTCATAAAAGCGGGGTTTTACCCTACCCATTACAGACATTTTTTGCGGGTGTCCATCAGACCTAGGTCCAATTGTCATCGCTAAATATAAACCATGTAAGAAGGTTAATTAGCATGCTACAATGTGTCAATTTTAATGCAAAGTCGACCCACGTATTTCTTAAGTAATACACGTGTGTATTGACACTGTCAAATGGCAACACGTGGGTAGGGTAGAAGTTGAACAAGTCGATATATTTGATCATAGGCACGCATTTTAACATGGCTACTACCAGCATGTCATGACTCATGAGCAGTCTGATTACAAAAGGCAAATTCAAACTAGTACCATGTAAGTAATATACTACCAAGAACACCGAACAAGAAAGTATTTTAAAATAATTTACACCCTCCGTTTTTTTAGAATACAAAAAATCGAACTTATATTCTTCTAAAAGAATTGCTTTTTTAAGCCAAACAAGAAATGCTTTTGTTGATAACAAGTAAAAAAACCACAAGTGATCGTGGCAAAATTATAAGCGATAAAATATCGTTAATTATAAAAAAAAATTAATAATAATAATAATAATAATAATAATAATAATAATAATAATATCTTCTTAAGTTTAGCTAAGTTGATACTTGATAAGGATATTGCATATTATATGCAAGGGTTAGATTTGAACCCTGAATATCCTATAAACTTAGTTCAGGGACTAATCTTTGAATGTGCAAATTTAAATCGCATAACTCACAATTTACCTTTTTTTTTTAAATAACTCACAATTTACCTAAATGGTTCAATCTATACGAACCAAAATATAAAAGAAATTGGTCTTAAGTGTGTGTTGAGCGCACATGCTAATTAACCTTTTTTGTGGGGTGAGAGTGAAAAAGCTCGCAAAATTTATTAGATTTATTTGGACCAAATGTGTTTACCTAAAAATTATGGAGGTTTTGATGCGAGGAATTTAAAAGTTTTTAATTTATATCTTTTAAGGAAATGATGATGTTGGAGATTAAGGAGGGATGTTTTGGCGTACCTGCTGATTACATTCTTGTTAGTAGTGGTTGGGGGAGTAAAGTTTTGATTTGGTGGAAGAATATATTTTACTCCTTCGGTCGAAAATTTTCAAAAAAAATTAGGTCATATTTATAAGAAAATATCACAACTTTTAAAATATAGTTATTTCTTAAAAAACTTTTTATATTTATTTTTATTTTTTTTAGGATAGTAGTTATATTTAATGTTTTGCGATTTTTTTTAGGATATATTTGTAAAAATATTTAAAAAGTTACAATAATTAATTGTTGCATTGGTTTTCATGTTTTTTGGTCTTGTTTCTTATAATAATGACTGAATAGGAGTATATTGTTAGAGATGATGAGGAGAGTGGAAGGAGATGGTTCGTGGATATTGTTACTAAAAAGTAGATAATGGAATTCTCACGTTATTTTGGTACAAACCATGGTTGAGTGGGGTGGTTTTGAATGAACGCTTAAGTAGGTTGTTTAATTTAACGGTGGAGAAAAACGTGATTGTGAAAGAGGTGATGTTAGGTAATAATGTTAAAAGAGATTGTTGGAGTTGGAGAAGAAATTTGTTTGTGTGGGAGGAGAGGTTCAAAGAGGAGTGTAAGGTTTTATTAACTAACATTTCTTTGCATGATAGATGGATGACACTTAAATTTGAGACAATTTCGGTTAAATAACCAAACAAGTTCAAATGATATAATCTGAAATAGGTCAATTTATACATTGTAATTCGTCTTTAAAATGGTCTTTTATAAGATTTGACACATTTCAGATTATATTTTCCAAACCATTCTGAAATTTTTTGGATTGTATTTTATGAATCCTATGTTTACAAGTTTTGGATAGACTAGAGCAAAGTTATATCATTTCCTTGAATTTTTAGTCGGTTCGAATTATATAATCTGAAATATATGTTCGAATTATATAATTGGAACAAAAGATATTTTCGTAAAAAAATAATCGGGCGTGTGAGAAGAGTGTATGATAGAAAAAGCAATAGTATGTTGGCTGCAATAATTCGATAAATATCGAATATTCCACCATCTAGGCCTACCAAGTTATCTAATTTGCTTTTTTTTTCATATTTAGAATCATCAATCGATGACTCGACTAGTTCATCCCTAAGCATTGATTAATCATTGGCTATATTTGTTGATACTAAAAATACTTGGTAGGGTTCATATTCAGGTTATGGATTTTCATCCTTTTTTAAATGATTGCTCTGAGAATTCTGCTCTTCTTCCAGCAAGTTTTGCTCTCACCCAACCAAACTAACCAAAATATCCCTGCATTAGTTAACTAACACATGTGTAAAATGATGCGTTACTTAACTAACGCGGCGTGACTTAAGACACGCAAGTGAAAACCACTGCGTGAGTTAACTCACGCCTACTCATATATCAGTATAGCATTAAATGTTGTACTGATATGCATTCGATGCAAATTATGTCATTAATGACTTGTAATCTTTACACACTCATAATTGAACCGAATTACGCCAGCTTAACAACATTATCAGATAATACGACATAATCGATCAAAATTACACAAAATCATCGTTTTTGTCACGATCACATAATCACACATAACGATCCAAACGGTCCAAATTACACAAATTCAGTAATGACCCGTAATCACTTAATCACAATTAACGATACGTAAACGATCCAAATTACATGAATATGTACTTAAATTCCCAAAATCATATAACGGTCCAAATAACCAAAATTCATCGTTTTTCTCAAAATCACATAATCACATATAAACGATCCAAATTACACAAATTCGTCGTTAATGACGCGTAATTACTTAATCGCATATAATGACACATAAACGATCCAAATTACATCAATTTGTCCTAAAATTCTCAAAATCACAAAGTCTCACATAAACGATCCAAATTGCACATAACACAAATTCATTTAAATTCAACATTACGGACACAAATTCAAACACATTAGACTATTACACGTTCATTAATATTACACCTCAACGGATCGGACATAAAGATGTAAAGTGTTATCCTCAACCATTAACCTAAACATGTAATCAATGTCGCTACCATCTTTCAGAAGTTGTGGATAATACATGGTCTTCCAGAAGTCTTCTTCCTTATCCTCCCCCAAGTCCACGCCTGACACATTTACAATCACATCACATGTTCTATGATTTGAACCAATATGGATAAAGAAGTCATCAAGTTTTTTCTTCAACTCGTCCAACTTGTCGGTGGGGTTTACAAAGAACCTAGCCCTCTTTTTGACATCTACATAACGAACATGAAGTTTAACATGAGGATATATCATCCAATACAAGAGGCAATTTTTGCTTACTTTTCATGGCAATAATACACGCACAAGGTAAACCGTACGATGTCTTTTGCACACAACCACAATCTTCCTTACCAAAGCCGAATGTCTTGGAGTGTTTCAATTCATCATAGATAAATTTCAATGCGCGTCTAGATACATAACCCTCCAAGCGCTCACGATTTTCTCAACAACATCTCTATTCTTCTCCTTGTCATTCTTCACTTGTTTCTTGTCAACTTTTGCATCCTTAGGAGGCTTTGGTTTAACTTTACAATCTGTGATGCACTTAGCCCTTACATTCTTCCCAATATGAAAATAACAAAGCATAGTGTATGTTTCAGGGAAAACTGTGGCAACGGCATTCATCAAAACTGTGGAGGGAAAGAAAATGGTGCTTGGAGCATAGACTGATGAGTTTTGTACAGAAACAGTAACTCTGTGTGACTTAACTGACGCATCATGAGTTAAGTAACGCAACATTACTTAAGTAACGCAGGGGTAATTTTATAAATTCAGTTGGGCGAGTGTTTTGTGCTGGGAGAAGAGTAGAATTCTTGCTCTGATTCCTCAAATGCAAATTAAAGTCCATTTAATTTTATCACTACATAGGATATAAGTCCTAACTTCGCCATTATTAATTATTGGTACAATATTGGATAACCACATGTACTTAGTCTTCTAGATAGTGAACCCAATATTTAGTAACCTCACAATCCGATCCTTTATTTGAGGCATCAACTAAAGGTTAAAACCTCTAAGGCAACTTCTTTTTAGATTTAAACCATTCATTGATAGGAAGATGCTCTACCAACTCCCTTTCCAAGCTAGGCATCTCGTGATAGTCTCAATCAAAGCACTCTTAGTATTGCCTTATAAGTTTGGCTAACTTGGTTCAGTTTTTCTCATCTAGTAGCACTTTAATTTTTGCTTGTCGAGGTTTTTCAAGAGACCCTACGCTGAACTCAACTAAGCAGTCATGAGCCTCGGATATAGAATTCATTCTTTGTATGGTTGGACTCTATCTCCGAAGACTCAACTCGACTATGACTTGTTGAGGCACACTTGATTAGGCACAAACCCAAATAAAAATATTTAGGCACACACACAAAACTAAGAAAAAATTGAAGAAAACTAAAATTATAATATATTAATTGATGTTGCTAAATATTTTTTATTTAATTTTGTTAGTTTTATGTGAATGTGCCCAAATAATATTTATTTGAGGTTAAGTCCATTAAAGACTTTCCCATGATCTGCACTAGTAGAGGAGCCAAAACTGATTTCATCATTTTAGGTGCAGTCAAAATCTTTATTCTCTTTGTCCTTTATTTTTAAGCCCAAGTACAACAGTGTTTGTCCTTAAGCATAAGATCATTACAAATTTCTAAATGTATTTATCACTCTTTTTTTAACTATACCCTTATTAATACTTTCAATTGTTTTGAAATATAAAATTGATTGCATTTATACGTAAAAGATAATTTTGTTATAGCTAAACATTTGTTGCTTCACTGAAAGGCACAACGACTATATCCGGGTTCAATCAAAATTTCATTCTTATTTTTTATTTTTTTGTGGTGGTGACATTCTTGACTAGTATAGAAAGAAGTAAGAACAGTTAAACCATAAGCTAAAACTTTTGCCAGTTCAATATCTAGTTCTGTTTTAAATGATTGCCTTAAGAAACATGTAAGTTACTGGAAAGACGTCAAAGACTTTTAAATTATTATGAAACAAAATGACTTGAATGCAAATTTATCACTTCCCTTATCCCTCATCAATCAAAACAAATCTTAAACTATGTTTACAAATACAGTTTTTTTTTTTCAATTGAACAGTCATCCGAAAACACAAGCTCTTTCACTTTTCTGCTCAAAACTGTTTGCCGTAATTAACCTACAACAAAGATTAATCTAAAACTTAAACGGTAAGGCCTTGTGGGGCAGCAGCCACAGCTGCCCTGGGCTTAGGCTTTTCGACAACAATGGCCTGTGTGGTCAAGACCATTCCAGCCACTGAAGCAGCATTCTGCAGAGCACACCTTGTTACCTTTGCAGGGTCGATGACTCCGGACTCAATTAAATTCTCATAAGTGTCTGTCATGGCATTGTAACCAACCTCCCATTCACCACTCCTAATTTTCTCCACGACTACTTCACCTTCTATTCCAGCATTTTGAGCAATCAATGATGCAGGTGCTACCAATGCCTATACATCGACAAAAGGAAAAAACATCTCATCAGTAATATTTTTTAGTCCTGTCAAATATTAGATATTGATGAAGTTTAGATTGGGAAAATTAAAAGCGATGAAGAAATGGATTTTCTTGAAAACTGGAAATAACAGTCATTTTGACTTGATTGTTTTGCTAATGTGACACTCATAATAGCACGACAAGAGTAAAATCTTAAAATTATTCCTTTCCCCTTGTGACCCAAACAAGGAAACAGAGTATGGGATAAATAATATACCAGAATACCCTGAAAATGTTGATATTATTTTATTTTTTCAGATTGTTGTAAATTGTAATCATGGAACATAACGTGAAAACAATAATCATAGCATACTGGTCAAAATATGTGCAAATTTGATAAGCATTCTCACCTTTTGAACAATGTCAGCTCCTAGCCTCTCATCTGCGTCTTCTAGTTTTTCCTTGATTGCTGGAACATAAGCAGAGAGATGAACCAATGCTGTACCTCCGCCGGGAACAATACCTTCCTCAATGGCAGCAAATGTTGCATTCTTGGCATCCTCAATTCTAAGTTTACGATCCTCAAGTTCGGTCTCTGTAGCAGCCCCGACCTTGATGACTGCAACTCCACCAGACAATTTAGCGATCCTCTCGGCCAATTTCTCCGAATCGTAAACTGAGTCTGTCTCGAACAACTCTTTCTTCAGTTGTGCAACCCTAGATTGCAACTCATCCTTTGATGCAGCATCAGCAATAATAGTGGTAGAATCCTTGGAGATGGTCACTTTTCGAGCCAAACCAAGTTGTTCAATTGAGGTGCTTTCAACAAGAAGGCCCAAATCGCTGGCCTGGAACTCAGCACCTAGCAGTTAAATGCACAAAATTGTCAAAGAAATGTATATGATAATTCCACAACTTGTGTTTCCTTGCCATATGTTGTATCATGGCAGAATAACTTAAACAGTTGAAACAAATATCAAAAGTAACTAAACAATGACTATATCTTCTTTTACATAAATTAAATTTTTGAACAGGATTAACCATTATTTAACATGATTAAACAGTAAAAACCTACATTGTACATGACTGGACATCACCACATATATTACGATGCTTGCAGTATCCAAAAAACAATAAATACGTATAAATTTAACATACCTGTCAATATTGCAATGTCTTGAAGGAGGGCCTTTCTTCTCTCACCAAATCCTGGAGCTTTAATGGCAGCCACATTAAGGATACCACGCAGCTTGTTCACAACAAGGGTAGCCAAAGCCTCGCCAGTGATATCTTCGGCAATGATAAGCAAAGGGGCTCTCAATTGAGTGGTTTTCTCCAACAGGGGAATTATATCTTTTATTGCGGAAATCTTCTGGTCAGTAATCAAGACTCTTGCATTCTCAAATTCAACAATTGATTTCTCAAGATTTGTAACAAATTGGGGGGAGATATACCCTCTGTCAATCTACAAGTCATAAAAGCAATAGAATTAGAAATGGAAGCTTTAAAACTCTTTTCTTCCAATTATAAACATTCATCAGGAAAGAAAAGATGTCGGATCAGCAAAGAGTTCATACCTCCATTCCTTCTTCGACTTCGACGGTTGTCTCGAACGAGGATGAAGACTCAATGGATAAAACACCATCAGGTCCAACCTTGCCAATTGCTTCAGCAATCATTGTTCCAATCAACTCATCATTTCCGGCAGAAATAGAAGCAACAGCTGTTACAGCATCAAAACTCATTAGCATAACATACTAACAACCAATAAAAAATGAAACCAAATCAAATGTTCTTATACTAATACCAATACCTTTTATATCATCTCCACCTTTAACAGGCCTAGCCAACTTCTCAAGCTCTTCCACCAAAGCCGCTACTGTTTTATCAATTCCTTTCTTGATGGACACAGGATTAGCACCTGATGTCACGCTGAGAAGTCCAAGCTTAATGATTTCACGAGCCAAAATCGAAGCCGTTGTAGTCCCATCTCCAGCTGAGTCATTAGTTTTACTAGCAACCTTCAGTTTTAAATCAACATCATCATCATCAGTAACCAAAAACCACCGATTCAAACAAAAAAAACAATAATAAAAAACCATGTACACAAAAATCTTTATAAGCAACAAAATAATTTAAACTCTTTATTTATCAATTATCACATACCTCCCTAATTAGAGCTGCACCAGCATTTTCCATAGCATCAGGTAACTCAATAGCTCTTGCAATTGTCACACCGTCGTTAACAACCTTAGGACTTCCAAACTCATCCAAAACAACATTCCTCCCTTAAAAAAAAAAAAAACAATGTTTCACATTCCTTACCCATATAATAGCAATAATATTAAAATTTCATAATAAAAAAGACAATTTATTTATTTATATAAAGAGGGAAACATTTTCCACCTCACATTTCTAAAAAAATCCACACATGTTTCTAGAAGTACATTTCAAAAAGATACATGGGTCTGTTCCAATTAGCTTATTTGAGCTTATCTACTGATATAAACACTCTGACACTATTTGAGAAAACTTACAAAAACAGCTTATGAAATGTTCATAAGCTATTTCCAGATTATTTACATAAACTCGCCGGTATAGTTTATTAAAACAACTTATAGATTATACGAAAACAATTTGACTCAATTTTATCTTGTGTTACATAAATAGCTTATTCATAAGTGCTTACTGTGCTATAAGCTGCAAAATAATCTCTTTTTCCAAACAGGGCCATGTTTTATCCGAAAACATACATTCAGTTCAGATTCATACACACAAATTTGAGTAAAAGTCACATTCTATCATTTCACCGACACTTCAGATTGAAGACATGTTCAGTATCTGACAACACATGTAATTACATTCAATTACTCGAAACACGACACCAGCACATATAATTACATTCAATTACTCAAATTATCATATACCTCGGGGTCCGAGAGTAAGGCCAACAGCATCGGCAAGTTTATCAATTCCAGCCTGCATAGCACGGCGTGAATCTTGGTCAAAGGCAATATCTTTAGCACTTGCTTTAACCGTAAAACGGTTAACTTTCTGTCTGTAATTAACCCTCCCATGTTGGTTCGCCTTTCTGCTAAGACTTGTTTGTGCCTGAAACAAATAATCGAATTAATTATAATCGATTTTGTAGTTAAGTGCTTTTGGGAGAAATTAAATGAAAATGAATTAAGGGGAAATGGTTAGTTACCTGGTTGGTAGGAGAACGGAGAATTGAGGTTGAGGAGAGAGCGTTGGTTGAAGCCATGTTTGGAGAGAGTGGATAAGAGGATGGTGTTTGAGATAGAATGAACGAAACTCAACGAAGTGAAGTGGGTTTAGGGTTTGGGATTTTATATATTTGAGTAGTTAGTGAGTTTCTAGAAAACTCCTCCAACTTTTCACCAATTGTTGATGACCTCTCCTTCAATTTGTCATTTGTCATTTAGTAGTCCCATCCTATATTAACCCTTGATTTTTACATGTGACAACCATAATTTACAAATAAAAAATAGATATTTGTACGAAAATCAAAGCAATAGAGAAATAAAATAAAAAATAATGTGAATATGAGAGAGAAAATTGTCACAAAAGTTGTCTGATAATGGATGTTCAAATATATATAAACTCATTTCTTAGAAGAAAAAAAAAAACTAATAAATTCATATTTTTTGTTAACTTTTTTTTATAAACTTGTATAATTGAAAAAAAAATTGTTTGATAATCAACATTGTCAGTGTCTCATAAATTTATAGTTTATTTTTTAAGTAAATTACGCTATCCTCCTTTTAAAGATGCTTGAATTACACTTCACTCTCATCTTATGTTAAAATATACACTCTCCTCCCTTGAAAAGTAAAGTTGATAGTTCTCTCCCTTGTGAGATGCTTGAATTTCAACCCACTCCCTCCGGGCTCAAATATAAGAAAAGATTCTTTTTTTAGGTTCATTGAGTAGTTAATGTATCTAATCTACATTATAAAGCAGATACATTAATTATTCAATAAACCTAAAAAAAGAATATTTTCTTATATTTGAGACCGGAGGGAGTAAATATACACTACACTTTAATCTATTTTAACAAAAATAAATATTTTTATAATATATACTAATTTTGAATCACGATTTAAAAACATCAAATCATTTTTTTTAATTTAAATGTCAATTATAATTAAATATAAATATTTTGTTGTTAATTTTATAATTTGGAGTATAAAATTCACATTTAAATAAGCATTACTTAATTGACTTTAATCATTTTTCACATATTTTAATTTTATTTTGAGTTGTTTCATATTTTATAATAGGGTTTAAAACTATATGTTAATGAAATTGTGAATAAAAAATAGCGAAATATATGTAATCAAATTTTGATTATATTAAAATGAACCTTTAATACTATTTTTATTCAAAGTGTGTTGGACTATTTTTTTTGCTTGATTATTAGAAATAAAATAAAATTGAGGGAGTAAAGCGTAGATTTTAAAATAAGAGGGGAGAGGAATGTAATTCAAGCTTCTCTCAGGGGGGAGTGAAATATTTTCTAATATGTTTTGAATAAGAGGGGAGAGAAGTGTATATTTTAACATAAGAGAGGATGGGAGTGTAATTCAAGCATCTTTAAGGGGATGGTAGTGTAATTTACTCTTATTTTTTTACTTTTTTATAGCGATTTATGGTAAGTTTAGTTAAGTAGTTCATAATTTTCTTCACTAGTTTTCTCTTAATTGTACCATAAATATCTTAGTTAAAAAATATATGTTCAGTTTTTGTCCATACAATGACCCAATATAACAAGCTCATTCACTCGTTATACCGCCTTAAAAACGTTTAGGGAAAGTCACATGTGCGCCTAACCGCACAGAAGCACCGTCCTAGATGATCATGGTCGTGCAACTGACTTGTTCAATCCATGTTGGGTTTTATGGAAGCAGTTACAACAAGATCGTCTATAAGCAAGACACCAAGTACGATCACATTTTTCAAACCACCTTTTCTGCAATAAGTTAATTTTTTTTAGAGGATGTAATGATGATACATATAAGCTAATTTATTTATAATTTTGAAATTTTACTCAGTTGAATAGAAATGTTTTATTCAATATTATCTATATTTATAACCCATTTGGGGTTGGCCTAGTGATTGGTTTGGGATCTTGGAGTTTGCTCCTCCAAAGGTCTCAGGTTCGATTCCCTCTGGTGCCAATTCCGGTGGGCTAAGTCCATACAGAGCTTACTCTGGCTTTAAATGGGGCCTTCGCAAGTGGGCGGTGGGATTGGTCCTCTCGAATTAGTCGATTCTTGGATCGGATACGGAGTTTCCAAACAAAAAAAAATTATCTATATTTATTCAAAAATTTATTATAATTATTTAAGTGAATGGCTTGGAGCCTAAAGGGCTTCTTAGTGGACCAACACTAATCCTTGGGCTTAAATTCCTATCAAATACTTATAGAAATTGCTCTTTTAACTTCAAAAATTACTCTTTAACGCTCCTAAAAGTTGATTCATTGGTGTATGCTCAAATCCAAGGGAAGAATGTCCTTGTGAACCATTCCCAAAATTCAAGTTTGATGAATGACGATAAACGCTGCTACCTATTATCTTCCACTCATATGGTTATGAAGTTGCTAATCACATAACTTTGAAATTACTGTTTTCATTGATAAGTGATTGAGAAACTAATTGATATTCCCCCATTTTCATATATAAGTCATCTTCGTCTTTTTCACATTTTTTAAGAAAAGTTGTTAGCGTAATTAATGTGTCTATTTTGCGTGTAAATATTACTAAATTGTCTTTTGCTTGTATATGTGTTAAACTTGATTTTTTATATTTCAAGATAAGTTAGTAGTATTAATTAATGGTATGTTTAGAAAAAAATAATAATAAATGCATCTAATAATTTGTATAGGAGCTTATATTTAGGGACACAACTTTTTCTCAAAGAGTGCATATAATTAGTGACGAAAGGAGTATTTGAATTGGTATTTTCGTAGTACTTTATTTTTCTGTTATATTTGTTGTTGGCTAAATCGTTTGTTCTTTTGTCTGTTTCTATCTTTCTATGGAACACCGACACTTCAAATCGAAGTATATCCGACATGACAATGACACAATGTTTCATTCACTTATATTTTTTAAAATTAGTAGCGGTGTCTACGTCTCATTGTCTCTGCTTTTCTTGCAGATCATACAATAGCATCTCCTCTCCAACTCCAACAATATGTATATTCAGTCAAGTGAGTTACAATTAAGTGATTCATCCGGATACCCTTCAAAGTGTTGTGTGTAAGTGCGAGTTATATGTCCCACATCGGATAGAAAAGTAAAGGTTGAACACTTTATAAGTAAGAGGACCCATAAACCCATTACCTTAAGGTTTTGAGTAAGAGTGTGGCGTCACACTCTGGCGTCACACTCTTGAAGGGGGAGCATGATGAATAGATGAACTCACACTTGAGGGAGAGTGTTTTGTGTAAGTGTGAGTTATATGAAGTTGAAAACCAACCCTTAAAAGACAAATAACTTCGAGAAGAAGAAAAAGGGAAATAACTAATCGACCAAGTGCAAGTGCACAAAATAATCAATTTCCAATTCACCACAAGAGAGTTTTGAATCCAAGTACTACGGCCAAAATAAATATGTTTTGTCATTCATCCCCTTCACGCCAAATTGCCAATGTTGTATCTTGTTATTTCATTTTGAGACAAAAAAGAGACATCTTGCCATGCAAACACATCATCTTGACTAATCCATTTCACAATATCATTATCATCACCTAGTTTATTAGCAGCATGATTATCAAAACTGAAAGAAAACTGCTCTTCTCCCGTCACATTTTGCTCGCTCCCAACTGAACTTTCGAAAATGCCTTCGCGTGACTTAAGTCACGTAAGTGTTAAATGTTGCGTGACTTAACTCATGCTCTAACACCATAAACTCATGCTGTGACGCTGAAACATTGTGTTTAGAACGTGATTCAGCGTGACTTAACTCACGTAGCGAGAGTTAAGTAGCACAACGTTTAACACCTGTGTGACTTAAGCCACGCAGGGGCATTTTTGAAAGTTCAGTTGGGAGCGAGCAAAACGTGATGGGAGAAGAGCAATTTTCAAACTGAAAAGTGCAGTTTGAGTAAACCATTCTTGATCAGCCCATTGTCCAGCTTCACCAAATTAGTTGGGGGACGAAACAGGAGGCAAACTAATAGGAGACTTCAAAGGATCAGAGATGTGTTGCCTTCGAGAAAAGCTAGTATGCATGACATCAAATTGGTTTGAATTTGAAGGGTAAAATCTCTCCTGAGTCATGCTTTGTGTGTGTGAGCACTGTTTTGTGTGAAACTAGTTTCACTTTGTTGCACATCAACATGATTAGTGAAATCTATTTCACTAATTTCATTACGTGCCTTCAATGGATCATCTGTGTTATATTGCCTTTGAGGAATGTTGTCTAAGAAACTAGTTTCATCACTTTGTTGCATTTTGTTTAGCATGTTAATCCTTTGACTGCAAGTTTGAATCCTAGACTATACGACAAACTTGATAAACGCTCCGTTCTCTCTCCTCAATCAAAACCGACTTACAGTACCAACCAAAGCTACTCACCACCGCCTCCCTTTTCTCTTCCTTCAACATCCAAAACCTCTCAATAATCATGTAGTTTCTGGTGGTGGTGATGCGACGAGGTTTCTAAACTTCCGCATCATCGTTTTGGTGCGACGAGTTTCCTCCCTCGTACCTCTGTTCCCTTCTCCTTCTTTCGGATCCGGTGCTCTAGCTTGCTTCCTCCGTCGCCGTTATGTTCGTCGTTGTCTGGATGTGATTTTGGTGTTTCAAGTTTCGGCGCCGAGATGGTGGTTTGGGTTTGGTTAGCTCCGGTTATTTCTTCTTGCTATTCATTTCTAAGAGGGTTGGTTCACTAGCTTCACCGTGGATCTTTCCTCTCGGATCTGTATAGGCTTTTGGTTAGCTCCGGTTGTTCATTTTTCGCTTTGTGTTGTTGTTTTATCCTTTGTGTTGTCATGTGTTTTTGCTTTTTTTGTTGCTGTGTGTTGTGAGATTGGGTGATGGTAACAGATCCGATCTTTTTGTGGTGGCTCGGTTTCTTAAACCCGAAAGGGTTGTTTGATTACTAACGTTTTGGACTCATCCCTTAATCTGGGTTCAAACACGTCTTTGAAATCGGTTGAGTTGATGCTACTGTGCTTGGTTCTCTGATATTCCAGGTCCGTTGAGATCTACAGGTCTCAAGACTACAGGAGTGCTTCTCTCTGGTACTGAATTATACATCTTAGTCTTTGTGACTGTGATTGGACTGCTATGCTCGAAAGAGCTATTATGTCTGCTGCTTCGTTCAGGGGGTTGCTGGTACGTGGATTTTGATACCGTGTTGGCGGTCAATCCATTCGCCAATTCAGAACCTTCTTTGGTCTTACATACGAATGTTCTTCATCTTTTTTGTATCTTGGTTTCGTGTCCGTACGCGGATACGCCCGTGAAAAGGGCTTGTTTTGTTAGATTGATTAGGGTTGGTCTACCTAGGATGTACTTTCAAGATTTATTCTCATTTAGGTTGTACCTCGGTCATGTCTAATGTCCCCCAATCTTTGTATCTTTTATTTTTATTTAATATATTCTCTTTTTGCTTAAAAAAAAAAAGAAGTTTGAATCTTGGCATAATGCCATCTATAATACCAATGAAGGTTTTGAGTTGATCCTATTCCAAGCTATGGAAATATTGACCCCAAGTTGGATACTTGTTCTTTACTATTTGTTTTCGCACCTTGAAAATTTCGTCTTCGACCATATTCTTCTTGTTTGCAAAAAAGTCATTCAAATCAAATTCGTTTGAAATTGTATCATCAATCTTTTGTCGCTCATAAGTATAGACCGTACAATTGTCGGGTCTTGTGGCCTAGTCATTGGTTTACCATAACCATCATACACAATTAAGCAAGCTTCAACTGCAAACTTGCTAGGAAATTTAGGTTTTGTTTGGATTGATGAAATTCATTGGAATGGAGCGGAATGAAGTGATATGTAATGAGGTTCCATTGTTTGTATTGTTAAAACATGGATGAAATGGAGTGGGACATGATGGAATACATTCCATCTCGTGTATGAGATATCAAGTTGTGTTTTATGATTTATTTTTTTTAAAATAGTTTATGTTTTTGAAGAAGTAGTTAGTATTTTTTAAAGGGGGCTGCTAACTTACTCCCACCCAAAAACATGAAGGAGTAAGTTAGCAAGCCTACTCCCACTTACTTTTGACTAAAAAACCAAATTTATCTATATAAAACATGTTTTAAGGAAAGTATAAATTTGTAAATTTCATTTTAATTTATATTTTAAACAAACAAAATATGAGAAATTTGATTCCTTAATTTTCGTAAATTTTTAAACAAATATTGCAGAACCAGTTTTTCATATAGCATTACTGTTTTTCAATACCAGGTAATTTCTTAACGCTGATATTTTTTTTATGTAGTGGTCGGGGTTTGAACCCTGGACCTTGCATATTTTATGCATTGTCCCAACCAACTGAGTTAAGCACACGAGGACTTAACGCTGATATTTATATTTACCGAAGTTTTTTTTTTAGGGAATATTTACCAAAGTTAAAAATCTCAAAGCTAGTAAACAAATATTGTCCAAAGTGTTGGCTAACAGGTTGAGAATGATTATTGGTCGGGTTGTATCAGAGACACAGACAGCTTTTGTGAAAGGTAGACAAATTCTTGATGGCATTTTAATTGCAAATGAAGTGGTTGATGAGGCCAAAAAGAATAATAAAGAGTTGATGCTTTTCAAAGTTGATTTTGAAAAAACTTATGACTCCGTGGATTGGGGGTATTTGGATGTGGTAATGCAAAAAATGACGTTTCCGGTGTTATGGAGGAAATGGATAAAGGAGTGTGTCAGTACAACAACTGCTTCTATTCTAGTAAATGGAAGTCCAACTGATGAGTTCCCTTTACAAAGGGGTCTGTGCCAAGGAGATCCACTTTCTCCTTTCCTATTTTTATTAGCAGCAGAAGACCTGAATGTTATGATGCAATCGGTGGTGAAAAATAATTTGTATACGAGCTACGGAGTTGGTTTGTCAAATTCGGTCGCGGTGTCTCATTTGCAATTCGCGGATGATACGTTGCTTCTTGGTGATAAGAGTTGTGTAACACCCCGTTTTTCCAACAATGTAAATAGCACAAATAATCAGAGTATTCAACGTAAAACGGAATGTCACACTACTTTTAAAACATAAATAGAGTAAAGTTACTATTTATTAAAACCACTTTAACAAAACATCGCAGCGGAAAATAGATTCATAGTCAACAACTTTGTTCAACAATCTTTGGCACTACGGCCTCAACATAAATAACTTAAAGGAAAATCTTAATCCAAAAAGGTTCAACAACATAGTTCATAAAACAATACGTAACAATGGAAAACAAGGCAAGAATCCCCATCCCGTTATGTATCAGAGCGACCCTAAGACGACACACGAGAGAGTCAACTCACATCAACAGCTAAGCCTGATTATCTGCACGTTACCAACATAGGGGCAACATTCAAACAGAAGGGGTGAGATTTAACATTCAATAATAATAAGCATATAATTCATCAACGGAATTTTAACAACCTAAATAACAATAATTAACAACAATAATAGTTCGCGTATACTTATTATCAATAACGTTTCACATATGCTTCATTTATTTCTACTTAGCATTTGAAACACAACAACAACTAACAACAACAACAACAACTCAACATTAACGACAATGCAACGACGCAACAACAACTTGACTATGCAGTATGCATGTGGTACCAATCAACGTGTTAGAGGAAAAAGCTCTTCAAGCAACGCTGGAGTATAAACTCCTAAAATCAATGCTGGAGCATAGCTCCTAAAATCAACACTGGAGCAGCAAACTCCTAAAGGCCAGCTGCAGCAAATAACTCCTCAAAGACAACGCTGGAGTAACAAACTCCTAAACACAATGCTGGAGTATAAACTCTGAATCAACGTAATATGAATGATTAATATTCAACAGGGCATGAGCCCCCAACTTTATATGAGTATGCATGGACTCAACAACTTAATCAACAACAACGTACAACTTCAACGACTTGACGACATCAACAACATTGACAACATCAACAACAACGTAAGACATCAATGACAACGTCAACAACAACGTACAGCTCCAGCATTATAATCTCATAGATATTCATCAAGTTAATTCAACATATGCAGTTCATATCATAGTTCATCAACATATAAACATTCATGTAATAATTCATCATTTAATTGCAACATCATAAAATCGTCATGTTAATTCAACGTAAGCATGCATATAATAATTCATCAATCAAGGTTATTCATGACAAACAAAGTTAGACTCATCACAACATAGGTTAAATACTCTTAAACATTATAATTGAACTCATAGTACACAAGCTTTGAAGTTTGGAGACAATCCACAAGTTTTGGGTTGACTTAGAAATAGTTATGCGGGATTTTCATAAAATTTCACTAAGACCTCTTTGGAGTATTTTCATCATAACTTAAAAACCAAAAATCATTTTCAAGTCAAACTAAAGCCATTGGAAAGCTAACAAAATTATCTAAAACTTTCATGTTTACACCAAAGGCTAATTCAAAACAGAAAAGGGCGAAAAATGTGAATGTTTTCCAGATTGGCTTGACAGAAAATCGGGGGCCGAATTGCAGCATTCGGGGCCCGATTTTTGCCGAACCAAACTGGAAAAACAGCTCAGAAAATCGGTGGCCAAGTTTGGAAGTTCGGGGGCCGAGTTTGGGCTTCCCAGCAGTTCAAAAATCAGTTTAACAACGCGTTTTTCACTTAAGAATCACTCTTAAATCCCAAATTGATATGAAACTCAACCTATGATCATTCTACAACCTAAACATCATTTATCCATGAATTCTACAGACTTTCTACACTCTTAACAACCAATTCTACGGGTTCTATCATCAAATCCGGTTTTAAACCCTAATTCTCAATTTCACATGAACAACAACAAAACTACATGCTAAATTCAATCTCAGAATTATACCACTTAAGATTAGAGAATATTAGTCCCACCCTTACCTTAGATTAGATGATTGCAAGGTTCTACAAATTCTTCTCTTCTATTGGTTCTCTTCTTCTCTAGGTTCTCCTCTTCTCTTGGTTCTCCAAAAGCTTCTAACCTAATTTGTGTCTGGCTCTTAGCTTTTATATCTTACACCCACAACATATTTTCCAACTAAATCCACGTATTTTCTAACTAAATCCAAACCAGCCCCTCAAATATATTTATTTTAAATATCCAACATATTCTACTAAAAAAATAATAATATAAAGCCACTTAATAAAATATTAAAACACCACAACATGTCATAAATCAACATAAATCACATAAGTTATATAAAAGACTCTAAACTCAACCAAAAATAATTAAATAATAAATTGGGGCGTTACAAGTTGGGCCAATGTTCGAGCGTTAAGGGCGATGTTAAATTTGTTTTCGGACATGTCTGGTCTGAAAGTGAATTTTCATAAGAGTTTATTGACTGGTATCAATATTGGGGAATCATGGTTGACAGAGGCAGCGTCTATTTTAAACTGTAAAGTGGACAAAATACCGTTCTTGTATCTTGGTTTGTCAATTGGAGGTGACCCTTGTAGATTAATTTTTTGGGAACTTGTGGTGACTAATATTAAATCTAGATTGACAGGGTGGCAAAGTCGATTCTTATCTTTCGGGGGTCGTTTAGTTCTTCTTAAATCTGTCCTGACCTCGCTTCCTGTCTATGCTTTTTCCTTCTTCAAAGCTCTGTCAGGTATCATTTCTCTCATTGAATCTATTTTTACTAAAAAATTTTGGGGAGGGAGTGAGGATAACAGGAAAATTTCCTGGATTTCTTGGAGCTCTATTTGTTTAAAAAAGAAGTATGAAGGGTTGGTGGTGAGACAGTTGAAGGAGTTTAATTTAGCGTTGTTAGAAAAATGGTGTTAGAGAATGTTGGTGGATAGAGCGGGGTTCTGGTATAGGGTATTGGTGGCGAGATATGGTGAGGAGGCAGGGAGGTTGGAGGTTGGGGGCCGGAGTGTGTCACCGTGGTGGAGGGAGGTAGCGAAGATTAGGGATGGAGCAGGTGAGGCTCATGGGGGCTGGTTTACTAGGAGGGTGTCGAAGGTTTTAGGGGATGGAACGAACACGTTTTTCTGGTTCGATAGATGGTTGGGAGATGTTCCTTTGTGTATGAGATTTGCTCGCTTATTTGACCTCGCGACAAATAAGCTTAGCACGATTGCTGACATGTGTACGCTTGGTTGGGAGGAAGAGGGAGAGGCGTGGAGTTGGAGGAGAAGGTTGTGGGCATGGGAGGAAGACATGTTAGGGGAGTGTGGGGCTTTACTTAACAATGTTGTTGTGCAGTCAAATGTTTCTGACAGGTGGCAATGGGATTCAGATCCTTACGAAGGATATTCTGTTAGAGGCGCATATCAGACATTGACAGATACGGACGTACCCACAGTTGATGGAGGAGAAGAGCATATCTGGCACAAACAGGTTTCGCTGAAGGTTTCCATTCTTTCCTGGCGATTGATGAAAGACAGGTTACCAACTAGAAGCAATCTTCAAAGGCGCGGTCTTATTGATGCTACAGCCAACACGTGTGTATCAGGCTGCGGCATGGAAGAAACCGCCAACCATATGTTCCTTCACTGCGATGTTTTCAGTTCTTTATGGCAGCACATCAGGTCTTGGATTAGCATGTCTGGAGCATACCCTCAAAATATCAGTGAACATTTTCATCAATTTACTCACTCTACAAGTCACTCGAAGGCGCGTCGGTCATTTTTACAACTAATATGGCTACTTTGTGTTTGGTTGATTTGGAATGAACGTAACAACAGGTTGTTCAAGAACATAGAAACACCGATTATACAGCTATTAGAAAAAGCAAAATATCATTCGTTTTGGTGGTTGAAAGCTAATAACACCAATTTTGTGTATGGTTCTCAAAGATGGTGGTCGGACCCTTTACTTCGTTTGGGTATCGACTGACCTTTTATGTAATTACTTTGTTAAACAATTCTTTTTCGGGGTGAGTTCTCTAGTACATCTTGTACTTTTGAGAAATTATCATCGCTGTTGTTAATATATATCATTTTGATTTCTTAAAAAAAATAAATTATCCTATAAAATCAATATGGTAGGATAAGAAATTTCTTTATGCATTTACTTACCTTTATAAAAGAGAATTTCGAAAAACATAAACTATTTGATGTGAAAATATTATTTCTCTAAAATTTCTTTCAAATTTTCGATGATACTCATACGTATTTTTTTTTTTCTTTTTACAGTTGTATTTGTTTATATTTGACTCAATGAAAAATACCAGTAGCTTGTAGAGTAAAACTTTATGATAATACGTAAACACAAAAGTCAAATTCAAGCCTTCGCGCTTAAGGTACTTGTAAGAGCTGATGCATATGATTGAGTATGAGATTTGTTTGACTATTCAAACAAGGAATGAAAATTAGAGTTTCCACGGTGTAGCATAGGTGACAGTGGACCACTAAATTAATAAATTTTATTTTGGTGGAGACTATTTCTTTGTGAATTATTATATTTTGATATTGAGTTTAACTTATCTTTACAAAATCAATTTATAAATGAAGGATGCAACTCTTTACTCGTTCTCTTTTCTTTTTCCAATACATTTTATCACATCACATCCAATACTATTGGGTTTATTGCATGAACATAAATAGTAGATGGTTCAAATCGATAACTCTTATACAACATTAAATAAGCATAATTGACCCGTGCTAAGGACGGGTTAGTTTTTGGTTAAAAAAATGTAGATTGTTTTGGATGAGTGTACAAGCTATGTTCAAAGTAATTACAATCCTAGTAGTATTTAGTATATTTGTTCTTAATTCTTTTCATATGTTGATGAATGTATGAATTCATCCTTATTATCAAAAGACTACTGGCCCTAATTGTTGATTTAGCATAATATATTGTTCAATCCCTAATTGTTGATTTAGCATAATATATTGTTCAATCTAATTGGTCGCTTTAGAGGATATTAGACTGGTAGGTTGTGATTAAGAAATTAATGTTCTATAAAACCTTCAAAGATTACAAACTCGGTTAAGAGATTGAGGGGTTGTAATTTGATAAAGAGTTCTGAATCAAGAGATTTAGCAGAACTATTTTGGCTAATTTATCGTGAGACTGAGAGAATAATTAAAGAGAATAGATGCAGTTTACCAAACAATGAGAAGAGAGTACCTACAAAAGACACTCCAACGCTCAAGTCATTCTTTGAGTGAAAAGTTTAAAAGCTTCAAGAGAGATTTATCGTACCTTGGAGGACTATTGTAGTCCCTTTTGTAGATTTGGACATCGTTGGTCCATCAATGACGAGTAAGTCGTTGTTTGACGGTTACAGATGGTGGATGTTGTAACCATCAAAGTTGGGTGATAATGAGCGATGAAAACTTTATGTTTCCATGGGAATATGACGATTTGTCCGTTACAGAGAGAGAAAGTGTAAATGAAACAAAAGAGGGGGTTTGCATTATCTAGGGCCTTTAGAGATTTTGGCCTTGTCATAAATTCCAGTTGGTCATGGCGGAGTGGGATTGCACCCGTGTAGCCTAGTGTCTGCTTATGGGCCTTATGCTCGAGTAAAATATGCTATTCTCCCATCAAGAAATAGGACGAACACCGACAATATTATTTATATATATATATGTTACATAAAGGTTGTGTAGTAGGCATCGAAGCTTGTGAGCGGGAATAAGTGCCAAGACGTTGCACCTTTCCTCTTTGGAAGTGATATCATGGGTTGTGAGGATTGACTATCAGGATTTTGAGAATCAACATGCTCTTGCCTAGAGGGGATTCGACCCGTGGATGTCGCTTTCGGTGTAGACCTCACCCTTTTAGGTGCTCCCTTGGTTACTGCCTTTCTTTGGAGGTGGAGACAACATCGTGTCTTCCAAAAATCCTAGTTGACGCATAGCCTCTTTAATGTGGAGTTTAATCTTGTAAGGGGCTCTTTTGAGAAGTTCTTAAATGGTATTCCAATCGTCCATCACAGAAAAATGTTCATCAACCTCTTCTCCATGTACACTTAACCTTTGTCAATGAGGGTGTACTTCATCCAATATAATAGGCTTTTTTCCTTTCTCTTCATGGCAATAATACATGCACAAGGTAACCCGTACGTTGTCTTTTGCACACAACCACAATCTTCTTTAGCAAAGTCGGATGTCATGGAGCGTGTTAATTCGTCATAGATAAAACCTAATGCGGGCCTAGATACATAACCCTCCAACTCAAAGAACAAAATGTGTTTTTTGTATTTGTGTTCCAAGACAGTTATGCTCCTCCCAAAATTTTATCTCACCTAACTGGATAGCCAACATTTTGTGTATTTCATTCCAAATGATGTCAAATCTCTCACACTGCTCCTCAAATATCATTTCAACTTTCCATGAGCCTATTCAACAACATTGGTGGTTCTACACCCTAGATGCAAGACTTTATTCGTCCATGCCCTCACAAATTTCTCACTTAACTCATGTTGGGTTTACAACCTGCGAGAGTTAACTCACGCTGAAAATACCGAACGTGACTTAAGTCACGCAGGGGTACTTTCGTCCATTTAGTTGGGAGTGAGTGTTATTTGATGGGAGAGGAGCAATTTTCCGAGTATTGTCGGGCAAAGCCTTTCTGGGCAGTCTAGACGAGGTATAATTGGAGACCAAACAATTTAAACTACATTAAAAATCGAAAGTAACACTCTTTTTGGAATTTATTTTTTTATAAATGCTACATTACGAGAAGGGCATATTAGGCTCTTGATTCATTGTAGTTCATACTCTAATTTGCTATTGAATACAGAATTTCAAACGTGGTAAACCGCAATATAAGTTTTAGAGGTCTCCAAAGTCAATTGCAGCAGCAATTTAGAACCCTGATCTCAAATTCTCAACCATTAAAACATAGATAAAGAAGCAAATAGAAGAGGTAAAGCATGTAAATTTTACAAATAATCAAGTAAAATAATGAAATTAAATTGCCACTAATAATTAGTTGGATTAGCATAAAACTTCTTAGTCAAAGAAGTCCCATTCTTCTCTTATAGTCACTAATGGTTAATGTAAGATGATGTTTTCTCCCATCATTTTCAGGTACTTGATAACCAATTGTTGCTTCAATTTTTTGTTTCCTTGCAAAAAACACATTTCTTCTTTGTTCTTCTCCACTACCAAACTTCTGAAGTTCAGCCAATGAAATTTGCAATTCAAAATCATGCAACATATTTGATTCTGTTTCAACATCCACAGGAGCAATAGTATCAGTCAATTTTCCTGCATTAGCAGCTTCTTTCAATGATTCTTTTGTAGCCTCGACGCCGACTATTTTATCGTCCTTTTCTTCTTTACCTTCTTCTTTACTCTCTTTACCTTGATCTTCATTGTAGTAGTTTCTTGACCTTGTCCACCTTCTAGAAAAAGGATCATACCCTTCCTCTCCCGCTTTCAAATTTGCATTAATCATATTTCTATGCTCAGACAAGTTTTTATAATTCTCAACACGATTCTTTCTGTTCATCTCTTCAAGCCTAATAGCCTTAACATCGTTCTCTCTCGCACGACGCAATGTTTCCAATTCCGCCAACTTTGTTTGAATCCTCTCCATCCATGCCTCGTCGTTTTTACTTTCCGCTAATTCAAACTCCCTCTTTAACTTATCCTTTTCGACCGCAACATTCAATGGCCTAGAAGGTGCAGTTTTTTTCTCCTCCAACATTTGTTTCACCGTAGCGGCCGAGTAAACATATGTGTTTGTTTTTCTTATAGCTTCCTTCTTTTCCATTATATTTACCTTACTTGGCATATAGCTACATGTTCTCTCAACTTCTCTAATCCAATGTTTGAACTCTTTCTCTAATGGTGCAGATTCAGAAACTACAGCAACTTGAATTTTTTTAGCAGAATTTTCACTTCCCCAAACACAAACTAAGTACTTATGAGTCACTTTATTTTCTACTTTGTAGTGTTTATTAGGATCACCACAATCAACTTTTTGAACCATGCAGAGTCTATAAACAGGTACATTTTCTGATTTTCCTATACCAACTCGGACGAAACAACCAACTATTAGTTCCTCAAAAAATGGTTCATTCAACCATTTCACAAGCCTTGACCTCTTTATGGTAATTTCTTTTATATCTTCAAATGTTGGTTTATCTAATTCATCCATGTTCTTATCATCATCACTGTCAACTAGTTCGCCATCATCAGAAGAAGATTCTTTTTCACTTTCAGATCTCACAACACTTTCACTTTCACTTGAGCTACTTGGACTAGTCTCCAATGTTTCTGTCTTCTTTTTCCTCATTTCTGATTTTCCATTATTGTCTGTGACTTGTTGCTTCATTCTTTTCGCACGCAATTCGCTTAAGGCATCGCCTTTTGCAGCTGTTTTCTCGGCATGTCTAGCTGACGAACGAATCTTGGTTGACGAAGGAAGAGGTGATGATTGATTATTAGAACTAGAAGCTCTTGCAGATGAATTATTGTTTTCTCTCTTCATTCTCATGATCATTTTCTCTTTCAGCTCTTTATCGCCTTTTTTAGTTTCTCTTTCGGACAAAATCATTTCTCTTTCGAGTTCTGTCATCTTAGCAAGCCTTTTTTTGTCATCTTCATTCTTGTAAAGATCACTGTCAATACCCTCAGATTCTTCACTGCTATCATCTTCTCTAACACCATCTTCACAATCCTTCAAATCAATTCCTTCTCCTTTGTTTCTGTCTTCATTGTTACCTCTTTTGGTAGTTTCCAATTCTAACCTCTTCTTCAATGGAACTTGAGATGTAATTGTTTTTGGCCTTTTGTTTCCATTACCAACACCTTTATCGGAATCTTCCTCTTTGGAATCACTTTCATTATCAGATAATGATGCATCCTCGTGTCTCTGTCTCGTGTTTCGAAGCTTTTGTCGCTTTGTCACACCTGCTGCCTCTAGAAGCAAGTTTTCCAAGTCTGACATCCTCTATTTTCTTGTGGTGTGCAGTTCAAGTTATTATATATCAATTTTCCTGTTATGCAAGACATCCACAAATATGCAATTAGTTTTTTGTTTTGGAGTTTCGAAAATCATTGAAATAAACTTCTTTTTATTTGATTATAATGAATGCCATCTAGTTTGAAACGATATCTTATTCATAATATCTAACTGCAGAGACTAATCTCTTAAGATAACTATGATCAATAACGACTTGACTTCTCTCAACATATATTTTTCTATACACACTCATCGGGGGAACCGCTAACCAAATGCATATATTCTAATAAATAAATTTAGACTTTCCTAGACATTAGTATTGAAGTCGGATTTTATTCATGTACATTATCCATGCAAATATTTCTTCCAAAGTCAATATATCATAATTGTCAAATCCTTAAAAAATATTGAGCATAAATCATAATTATTTTTAAATCACCTATATATATTTGATTGCAATTGTTTGACAATATCAAAATTAAACATTGAACATCTATATAAATGTCACAATATATGTGAAATATACATGTTTTAACGTTCAACGTTAACATTGAAGCATGTATATATAAATGTTGCAATGTATATGAAACATCTGCCTTTTAAAAGTTCAACGTTGATCAT
>Ga0315915_1000405_pt1 | contig 42975 bp, 30 predicted proteins | sample MpolbnodulesMG_FD_207738 | JGI IMG/M metagenome (GOLD analysis project Ga0315915, IMG submission 207738) | Medicago polymorpha root nodule microbial communities from Los Angeles, California, United States - branched nodules | ecosystem: Host-associated > Plants > Roots > Nodule | place: USA... | reverse complement strand
CCCACCTCTCCTTCTTGCGTGTGTGTGTATTATATTCTAATCTGTTCCTTTCTTCTCACAATATGTCATAGAAATTTGCGAGGAAACTGCATTTAATATTCCATTGAAGCAATGAAGCATTAGTGTTTGAGTTGTATTGTATCACAGGAGTGTGATAGGGACTTGGGTATTATGGCGTGCCCAAGTCCCACATTGATTAGTGCTGGATGCTTGCTAGAGTATTTAAATGGCTTGGTATTTCCCCTTGCTTTTAAGGGAGGGTTCCCCATTTGCTACAACATGCGAAAGAAAAATCCAAAAGAAAAATGCTAAAATATAATTAAGATATGAATTGGGTATTCAGATCTTAATCTAATGTAAACTATTTCAAGTCATTCTTTCCCAACAAACTTTTACAATTACATTATGGAATTTATGCTTCCTTTTCCCATTTCTGTAGTTTCATGAAATGGCATAAGTAATGAAGAAGTAAGCATGGGTTAACATTTAATTGAAGCCTTCTTTCTTATTTGTCGTATTTTACTAATATCCATTTCTTCATTTTCTATTTCCCCTGCCATACTGAAAATGAAGGTCCATCGAATCTGTTCCATCATAAGGTGCCATCATCACTATTTGCAGTTAAATGGCGAAATATGCAGGTGTTTGGTGCACTTTTGTGTAAGGTTAAAAGATGTAAGTTTTACCTATTTTATATTCATGGTTGTGTATACACAAGTTTTCTACAATGCTATCTTTTGAAGGAAAGCTCTTCACTAAATGAATATTGTATTTACTTTCATAATGCAGTTTGAACGTGCATACGAGATGGTTAATGAATTGCATGAATTGGGTTTCAAACCTATGACAGCCATGTACAATGCCATAATGGCAGGATATTTTCGTGAGGTATCATTGTTGGATTTTGTGGAAATCTATGTTCTCGCTCAGATTTTCAACTATTTCTCAAACTCGATAATAATGCTTGTCATTTCCAACATTAAGTTCAAATAACCTCTTGACTTGCATGTCTAGACTCCAGAGACTTTCTGAAGCAGATTGCATATACATTTTTTTTTCTCATTAACATGATATTTACATAGATGGATTAATAAATAGTACATGCAGTTATGGATAAACCAAGCTTCTGCCTAAACACAACTTGAAAATGGAGATAATGGTTGTTTGTTGAACAAGGGGTTAAGCTTCTGTCTAAGTGCTTTGATCTGACTTGAATGTAATTTCTTATTCTGGTCTGAAAATAAGACCACGGCCTGAAATACCAGGGCTATTACTGTTGTGAAGAAAGATAGTATTCTGGTCACTGTTCTTAAATAGAAGTCAAAATTTGATCACCCAAAAAAAAAAGTCAAAATTAATATGAATTTCATAAGAATTGGATCAAGTCAAACCATGACAAAAAAAACGAGTTTTCGAATCAAGACATGAAACCGAACTTCTACCCCTGCTCCTTCAACAAAAAGGTCATGCTGTAAGTGGCCCCACTTAGTGAGGATGGATTTTTTTTCCTTCAAATTACTTAATTACGCATATGTAGGGTGAGGACCTACACTGCAAATTATGATACTCTTTTGAAGAACAGGGAAGGCTTGGCCACTTTCCTGCATTTAGGAAGCAATAAGACTGCGATCTTAATATAGTTTTCATATGCACTAATAGTAAAAAGGATGGGTTCTATATAACATGATGCAAATCATAAATAAAGTCTCTTTCTATAGGATTGTTTGCTTCAAAATCATATTAATAATTTCTATAGATGAGGTCTTAATAAGAATATGGCTGTCAATAATGGTTCAATTATCATTAGGGGGTTTTCAATTGCAGATCTGCAGAAGGATCACATAGTTCTTTTGAGTTTATTTACTTTTTCCCCCTCCATTTTTAGTTTGTATGGGGGGATTGTTTATTTAATTATTTCATGTACTTCTTTCTCTTGATGAATTCTCATTCAATTAAAAAGCATTTAAATGAATATATGGAACATGTTTAAAATAATTCATTCATTTTCTCACCTTTTCCGAAATTGTAGAAAAACATCAGTGGTGCCTTGAGGGTCCTCAAGCACATGCAAGAGGCCAACGTAAAGCCTGATTCACAGACTTTCAGCTATTTGATTGGAAATTGTGAAACAAAAGATGATATAAATATGGTAAGTTGAGTTTAATAATTCCATATATTCGGAGACTTTTGCCAGTTTTGTCATGTAATTTTAAATCAAGTATTCTTGTCACATTGTTATTTCTAACTTGTTAATCCTGTGAGTAGTGTCTATATTCATTGTATAGGTTAGTCAAATCATATAATTACAGCAATTGGGGTTTTTAAATCATTACTCTTATATTTTGAGCTTTAATTCCAACCAAAAGCTAGCTGAAGGGGTGATGAGTGTCCAAACTTTATAAGGATTAATTTTGCCACATATCTAGTTGATATGGGATCTCAACTCTCCTCCAAATGCTCAAGAAAGGACATTTGAGGTGTGGACAATGTGGTGGAATAACATGGATCTCAATGCACTCGCTCATATAGCGTGGACAATGTGTGGACAACAGAAATCCCAACCCAATATCAGATTATTTCATAGATTTGGTCTTTGGATATAATCTCAAAATTTGAGTTTTAGGTGTAACTCAACCCTAAAATGTAGCTCCCCGGGTGGGGGTTGCCCAAACATTAGAAGGATTAATTTAGCTTCTATTAGATGTGGGATCTCAATATTTACTTCTTGTTTACATGCAATTCGGCCTCTATTGTACAGTTGAGACAGTGATTTAATCAAAAGTCTCCACTATCCTGTTTTCTCTTTTTTTAATACCCTGTGTTGTATTTGAGACATGTATTTCATCAAACATGTTTTCTCTTCCTTTTATATGGTTTCCATTTCTTGATGGGAGGCAACCCTATTCAGTGCCTGCCCAATTGGCCCACCGCAAGTGCTGCCATTCACAGCCTCCACTGCGTTGTTAATGCAGTGTTGATGAACTGATTAACTAGTGTTTGATGTATCAATAATTGAGTTGCTAATTTGAATATTTTCTTGTAGTATCGTGATGAACTGACGCAATCTAAAATCAAACCTACAAAACAAATTTATATGGCCTATATTAATGCATATGCAGCTTGTGGCGAATTCGAGAAGGCAAAAAAGGTATGGCTGCAAGTAGCAAGATACATTATACTAGCTTTGAATAACTATCTGATTGAATTTACTTATTGATATTGATGAGCAGCTACATGTAGACTTCCATGTTGGCGATCACTTATGACAATTTTTATATTACTGAATTTGTGTAACTAACCATAGCTAACTTCTGAGCTAGACGACGCTAGGATTGACTTTTGAAGTCCTTTTTTGGATGAAATGTGAAAAGAATTCTGGAAAAGTCTGAATTCTGCTAATTTATGCAACTTAAGTTCTGCTAATAGGCCATAACAAGCTTTCTTTTCTACTGTAAATAAATCTGGGAACGTTTGTACTATGCTAATTTAGGCAACTTAAGTTCTGCTTCCTTTTTTTAACGCCAAGTGCAGCTACTAGCGCATAACAAGCTTTCTCTTCTAAACGTAAATATTCTTCGTCTGTTTTATTCTAGATAAGTTTTGTTCATGTGTTCTATTGTCAGACTATATTTCTTAAAATGAGATATTATCACCAGTCCTATTTCACATATTCATCAAAAGATCTAATTTTGTTTACCAAAAACATGAAAATAAAGATAGAAATAAGTTTATTTACGATGGACTATCTATTTGGATAAAACCTGTTTTTTCTTCTACCCTTGATCAGCTTAGGTATTATGTACTGTGAATGCAGGGTTTGGTTACACACAGTTTAATTTTACCAAGTGGATACTAAAATTCAGTCAAATAATTAATTTCTCCATTATGTGTAAATATGCTGTCTTTCTACAGTTTCCCTTTTGGAATGATCTTGTAAAGGACATGCCATGTTGTAAATCTTTTTAGTTTTCTTATTTTTTTATTATTGTTGGAGCTTAATTTATGTTTCTCATTGCAGGTAGTTGATGATCAAACAATACCACCGAAGAGCATAAATGAAATCAAGAGTGTCCTTGTCTCAGCTCTTGCATCTCATGGGCAATTGTCTGAGGCACTTGTTATCTATGAGGAGATCAAGAAAGCTGGTCACAACTTGGAGCCAAAAGCTGTTATAAGTCTCATTGTAAGGTTTTGTGCTATTAGTAATTTGTATATCTTCCACTTTCAACCTTATACCTTGTCACCACACTCTCTCAGGATGCGATGCGTTATCGAAGTGGAGAGTTGGACAGGTTGCTTCTTCTACTCATGGATTTAAGTGATCAAAATTGGTGGGTTGACGGTTGTTTCAGGGTTATACAGTACTGTATTCAGAACAATCATTTAAGGTTTGATTTCTATTTTCCCCCTATATTGAATTGAAATTGTATTATGCTATTTGTTTATGTTCATATTTCATTGTATCTGTGTCAGTACCACTGTTGACCTGTTAAAGCAACTCAAGGATACTTTCAAAAGTGATGAAACAATGACAGAAGTTCTTTTCGATGCAGTAAGTTCTAGTTCCCTCCCGACTTAATGTGTATAATAAGAATAAGAATTCACTGCTATAGTAATGAATATGCTGGGTTATTATTACTGTTTGTATGAGTTTGAAACTCTTTCTGGCTGCTGTTTGTTATGAACCATGTCATATTGTCAAACAGAGGTTATCTACAGGTGTATTACTGGCTAGCTTATTATTAATAGAAACATTGTTCATGTATGTATAGGCGTATTCTCTAATTGCGGGATGCGAGTCCGCACGTTTGCAGTTTGGCCTGGATTTGCTTTGGGCAATCAAAGATGAGCTTGGCCTTGTTCCTTCAAGGCAGTGTCTTGATTTTCTCCTAAGAGCTTGTGCCATTTCAGGAGATTTGAATAATGCTCGTTTGATTTGGAGAGAATATGAGGTTGCTGGATTTCCTTACAATGTATTAAGTTATTTGAGGTGAGTTGTAACATTCATAGTATTTTTCTCTTTTTGAAATAGTATTTTTCTTATCCCTTGTTGATTATTTGTATGGTTGTAGGATGTATCAAGCACTTTTGGCATCAGGAGATCACAGATCTGCTGACTTTATACTCAAGAAAATTCCAAGAGATGACGCTGATGTTTGTTCTATCATCTTAGAATGTCAAAAAACTTACGGCGATAATGTTAAACCATGTGAAAATGTTAAATCAGTAGAAGGGGATAAGAAGAAAAAGAGTCCTAAATCTGTAGGAGAGGACAAGAAGAAGAAAGAGAAGAAGAAAAAGAAAAAGAAAGAAACAGGAAATAAAGAAAAAAGTAAGGTTTGAGTAGAAGTTCAATTGGTGGTAGGGTAGAGATATTTATCCCACAAATTTTTAATTGGCTTAAGAAATGTGCTTCACAAAGGGTGATGCATTTCACATTCTGTACAAATTTTAGTTACTAGTGTGGTGGCACTCGATGCTACCCCTATTTTATGTTTATTTTGTGACTACTTGACATAGTTTATAATTTAACACTCAAGATTCCGTGCTATTACACGGATATGTAGGGGGAAAAAGAAAAGAAAATGACCGAAAATAGAGTTGTAAAATTCTATCATGTGATCATGAGGGATGTTGAGTTTAGTGGAAGGAGTTAAAAGGTATCCACATTTTAGTGATTAATGCGCCTAAATTAGGATTAACTCAAGTGGATAAAAAATATGGAAAAAAATTCATATCATGTGTGTATATATTAAAAGATCCTTTCGTATATGTTAGAGAGGAGACTTTTCTTTATAATATATCTATATTTTTTTGGTACAAAAATATATAGGATTTAGTGTTTATAAAAATAATATATACAAAAGGAATAATATTCTAAGTACTATGATCCCCTAAAAAAAATCTAAGTACTATGATATATCTGTAAAAGAGCTATAGTTTGTAATTCTCTTCATTTTATTTTACAAGCAGAATTCTCCTAGCTTATCATGTTGTTATATCAACGTATATATCCTTTCAAATCATACAAATTGATTCATTCTTTCACAATTATTTTTTGCTAAATTAACTTATAATATTTAATTAATATTTAATGGAGTGAGTATTATCCTAACATTGAATAAATATATACATTTTGGCAGGGCCGTTCCTATAAAATATGAGGCTCGACTCCCTTTTTAAAATAGGCCTCCGGTAAAATAATAATGGAATTTTTGTGTAGTTAAGCTTTTATTAAAAAATTAGAATCAATAGAACTTCTAAACATGAAACGAAATAAAAAATTAATAAGTGAAAGAGAGGTGAAATTTACCGAACGGTGTTGTTTGGATTTGTCACTCCTCCGTTGTGGGAAAGGAGAAAACGAATGGTATATGCGGGGAAAAAATGATTGTTGTGATTCTTTTAATGAAATAGCTTTCCAAATTGACTAATTATACAAATTGGGGGTGGTTTGATAGCATCATATTTATGTCTAGAAAGGAGAATTAGAGTCTAGAAAAAACTCAAACGTGTACCAAAAAAGATAAAGAAATAACATATATATTGTTTTATTTAAGTGGGGTGTGGATATTAGACTTAATTATTATTTTTGAGGCCCATAACTTTTAGAGGCCCGACTTGGTTGAGCTGCTTGCGCACCCCCAAGGCCGACTTGGTTGAGCTGCTTGCGCACCCCAAGGTCGGGCCTGCATTTTGGACTAGCACGGATGTTGTAGACCAAATACATTAACTACTCAATGAACCTAAAAAGGAAATCTTTTCTTATATTTGAGACTGGAGGGAGTAGTATCTTAATCTTAATGGGGTAGTACTACTATATATTTTCCTATAAGAATCCCTAAATGTGGAGTATTTGTCTTGTTTTTTAGTCTCTCTTTTGACTACAAACTCTAATATATAATGTAGCTAACCGAAAATATGAGGACAATTCTCGATCCAAACATAGTCAATGGAAGAAATAGTAAACTAAAATAAATGGTGAGTCACAACATTAACATTACATATCACATAATTAAACATAAATAATTGAAATAAATTTTTAACGTGTTTGGTTCTATTAAGAAGTTGTGAAAATAGAAATAGATGAGAGAGATAGTGTGAGGAGAGAGAAAGATGTGAATACACCTTTTGTGTTAAAAAATCACTTCAAATATGGTTAATACATATTTGATACTCTATTCGTTCCATAATAGATGATCCATTTGAAAATGTGCAATTTTGACCTAACTTACTTTGACCATATTTTTATACTAATATACAAAGATATATAAGATGTCGTTAGATTTGTCTAGATGAGTATTTTCAAAATATCAAATTTTCATAATTTTTTCTAATATATTATTCAAGATATTTAAGCTCAAAATTATGCATTGGTATGCGTAATAGGGTCAACTGTATCATATATTATGGGACGGAGGGAGTATTATTTTTCTTGCCACCTAACACTAACTCTTGTTCAATTTACTTAACACTAACTCTTAATCTGTTTAAACTTCTAATTTCCCACAAGTTCCAACAATTATCAGTAAAGTATGATTTAACAAACAAAAATAATGAATTACACTAAAGCATCATGGCCTACCGGGAAGCAATGGCTGAATTGCAAGTCGTTGAAATTTCAGCACCGAAAGTTTCCCATAAAATGAAAGTCAGTCAACAACACTTAAAGTTTGTTGTTCATTATACATAGAACATAATGTTCCATCTTATCTTGATAAATATACTCTCCAATCATTTTATAAGAAACAAAAATGATTATTACTTCCGTTTCTAATTATAAGACTCTTTTGAAGAAAAAAAATTGTTCCTTTTTATAAGACCCTTTTGTTATTTCCAATTACATTAATTATTTCTTTACATACATGCCCTTATTTATTATACATATTTTTCTTCAATTAACAATAAATAGCATATGGAAAACATAAACTAATTATCTCTCTTAAAGATAAAATTGTAAAAACAATAGTGATTACAAACAACTTTAATACAAATATTCACTTTCTTAATTCCCGTGATTTTAGCAAAAGGATCCTATAATTAGGGACGGAGGTAGTATTTTTTGTCCTTTTTATAAGAAACATTGAACAATTTTCTAGTATGTTGGAAACCAAATTTCATTTGTGCCCTTATTTATTATGAGAGAGTATTAAAAGTAAGTAAGTTGGTGGAATCAAGAGTAATTAATTTAGGGGTATTTATGAAAGAGATTTAAATGTATAAGAGTATTAAATGAAAATAGTCATTTTCAATGTACTTCCTCGGTCTTGATGATTTCTGTTTTTTTGTTTCTTATAAAAATGATCACGTTAAGTTTGTCTCAATAAATATTTTTAAAATATCAAATTTAATAATTTTATTAATTCTAAAAGTAAAAGAAGCCATTGGCACGTGTGCAATAAACAACGATGTCACTTACTTTAGGACATAGACAATATATATAAAGAGAATATTTCTGATGGTTCAAATGAAAATGTTATATCGTTGATATTATTAAAAATGTTTAAGAATTTATATTATATTAATTGATATATTGTTGTTGTCATTGAAAAAATATTTATAGTTTATTGCAATATAAAAGTGCAGAATATATATACGCAAAATTAAAATTTAACAAAAACTATTATTTATAATTTAAACGTATCAGCGCATTAAAAGGAGTGAACATACATACATTTTTACTATGAAAATTTTATAAAATTTAATAACTTGAATTAGATAGAAACATACGAATTATCGATCCTATTAATTCATGCAAGGTTACATACATTAAAAATACTATAAGATTTAAGAACAAGATTGAACCATGAAAAAAAAAAAACTATGACATTATGGCCTACCAAGAAGCCGTCGAGAAGCAACGCATGAATTGCAAAGCTTTACATTTACAAATCATTGAAATTTCAACCCCGGAAGTTTCCCATACAACGTCTTTAATTAATTATTAGAGGTGTCAAAAAATCATTACAAAGAATTACTCTATTTTTTCCAGTTAGATTCAAGTTGTCCAATCCACTCTAAAAATCTAGCTTATTGGCATGGCTAGCAGCAACAACTCCTCTTCTTCAGCTCTGGTAACATTGCCAAGAAGGAAGAATTATTATGACGTGTTTGTCACCTTTAGAGGTGAAGACACTCGCAACAATTTCACTGATCATCTTTTTGATGCACTTCAAAGAGAAGGTATTTATGCATTTAGAGATGACACTAATCTTCCAAAACGTGGATCCATAGGACCTGAGCTCCTTCGTGCAATCGAAGATTCTCATATTTTCGTTGTCGTCTTCTCAAGGAACTACGCTTCCTCAACTTGGTGTTTGCAAGAATTAGAAAAGATCCTTGAATGCGTCAATGTATCTAAAAAACATGTTTTGCCTGTTTTCTATGATGGTTATCCTTCAGTGGTGCGAAAACAAAGTGGGATTTATCGTGAAGCATTTGTCAAACAAAGATTCCAACAAGACTCTAAGAAGGTGCTAAGATGGAGGGAAGCTCTGACACAAGTTGCCGATCTCTCTGGTTGGGATCTACGTGATAAGTTAATAATCTTTCTTCTATGTGAGATATACATTTGAATTCACTTTTTCTTTTAATACTATAGTTTTCATAAAGAAGAAAAATCTCTGTTATTTTGTTTCGTGCGGGTGTTTTTTTTATTGTTTCCTTATGTGATGATTTGTGTCAATGGTCATTTTCTTTAATCTTTCAGGCGACAATCTCTAGAGATTAAAATGATTGTTCAAAGGATAATAAATATTTTAGATTGCAAATTTTCATGTGTTTCAAAAGATTTAATTGGGATGGATTCTCCTATGCAAGAATTAGAAAATCTTTTACTTTTGGATGTTGTTGATGATGTTCGTGTTGTAGGAATTTGTGGGATGGGTGGAATAGGGAAGACAACCCTTGGTATGGTTTTATATGATAAAATTTCTCTTCAATTTGGTGCATGTTGTTTTATTGATGATGTAAGCAAAACGTTTAGATTACATGACGGACCACTCGGTGTTCAAAAGCAAATTCTACTTCAAACTCTAGGTGAAGATCACCATCAGATATGCAATCTTTACAATGCATCTATCTTGATTCGACGCAGGCTATGGCGTCAAAGGGTCCTTATAATTCTTGATAATGTTGATAAAGTAGAACAGATGAAAAAAAATAGGTGTGTGTCGCGAATGGTTAGGTGCAGGGAGTAGAATTGTGGTAATATCTAGAGATGAACATATATTGAAAGAGTATGGAGTGGATGTAGTTTATAAAGTTCCACTATTGGATTGGACTAATTCTCGTCACTTATTGTGTCAAAAAGCTTTCAAACTCGATCATATTATGAGCAGTTATGACAAGTTGGTAAATGACATACTGCATTATGCCCATGGCCTGCCACTAGCAATCACAGTATTGGGCTCATTTTTGTGTGGTCGAGACATCTCTGATTGGAGAAGTGCATTGTCCAGATTGAGAGAAAGTTCAGACAAAGATGTCATGAATGTGCTTCAATTAAGTTTTGATGGGCTAAACGAGGCGGAAAAAGAAATATTTCTTCATATTGCTTGTTTTTTCAATATGCGCTGGGAGAGATATGTGAGAAATGTTCTAAATTGTTGTGGATTTCATGCTGATATCGGATTAAGTGTTCTCACTGATAAATCACTTATAAGCATCAATGAATCTCAAATGATTGACATGCATGGTTTGTTGGCGGAGCTAGGGAGAAAGATTGTTCAAGAAAATTCAAACAAAGAGCAAAAAAGGTGGAGCAGATTGTGGTGCAAAAAACAAGCCGACAATATCATGTTGGAGAAAATGGTAAAGCAGTAGTTTGGAAATAAAAACTTAATTTTATTTTTATTAAAACTATATATATTGAACGTTATTAAGTTTTTCCTACTTTTTTTCCAATGCTTTAGGAAAAGCATGTCGAAGCCATGGTTTTGAATCATGAATACTATATATTTTGCAAAGATTGTGAAGAGAATGAGATAGTTATGATAGTTGAACCCTTGTCTAAAATGAGACATCTTAGACTGCTAATCATGAAGTGTGTGAATACCTCAGGAAACATCAGTTGTCTTTGCCTTTCGAACGAATTAAGATATGTTGAGTGGGATAGTTATCCTTTCAAGTATTTGCCATTAAGTTTTCGGCCTAATCAACTTGTTGAGTTGATCTTGAAAAGCAGTAGCATAGAAACACTATGGGAAGGCAAGAAGGTACTAATTCTCTTGGTATTAATTTTTTCTCTTAGAAATATAAACAAATTAGAAACAAAACAAAGTAATGTCTCTATTTTTGTTGATTTTTCATGTCACAACATCTGCCCAATTTGAGAAATTTGGATCTAAGCCACTCCAAAAATTTAATAAAGATGCCACATTTTGGAGAGTTCCCGAATCTTGAGCGGCTAGATCTGGAAGGATGTATAAAACTTGTGCAGTTGGATCCGTCTATTAGGCTTCTTACAAAGCTTGTATACTTGAATTTGAAAGATTGCAAAAGTATAATAAGCTTACTCAGCAACATATTTGGTCTGGGCTGTCTTGATGATCTAAATATGTCTTACAATCCAAGGCATTTGAATATAAGTGCATCACATTCCCAATCAAGGACGTCTTACATCTTCAGATGGATCACATTGCCTTACCAGTACTTGTTTCCCACTCCCACAACACACACGAATCTGTTTCCTTCGTGGCATAGTTTGCGTGAACTTGATATTAGCTTTTGCGGTCTATGTCAAATCCCCGATTCAATTGGATGTTTATACCGGTTAGTAGGATTAAATTTAGGGGGAAATAATTTTGTGACAGTACCTAGTCTGATGGAGCTTTCCAAACTTGTATATTTAAACTTAGAACATTGCCCTCTGTTGAAATCTTTGCCTAAACTTCCTTCTCATACTGCTTTTGAGCACGATTATTTTAGTAACAGTCTTGGTGTAACTAAGTGGCTTACAGGATTGCTCATTTTCAACTGTCCTAATTTGGGTGAGAGGGAACATTGTTGCACTAACATGACATTTTCATGGATGATACAACTCATTCAAGAAAATCCACAATCCTTCCCTGGTTGTTATGATATAATTCAAATTGTTACTCCAGGAAGTGAAATACCAAGTTGGTTCAACAATCAGAACAAGGGTGATTCGATACGAATAGACTCATCTCCCATTATGCGTGACAATAACAATAATATCATTGGTTGTATATGTTGAGTAGTATTTTCTATAGCACCTCATCATCCAACAATGATAAGGAGTTCTCCGTCGAGAGGCCAGGCCTATATGGGACTGAGATTTACTGATATTCATGGCCAAGAGAGGGTAAGATGTCAAACCGAAATTCCAGTAATTCTCAACGAAAGTCTTATTACGATCAAATCAAACCACATCTGGTTAACCTATTTCCCCTGGTTAACATATTTCCCCTTGAAGTCGGACTGGGATGTTTTGAATGAAACTCTCTATGTTGAAACTGAAAGTTGTGAAGATTTGGGTATAGAGGTGAAGAATTGTGGGTACCGTTGGGTATATAAAGAGGATCTACAAGAGTCCAAACTTAACAAAGATGAATCACAAAAATTCCTTAACTCGAAAGCTAAAGTCTCTGGGAATTGAAGACGAGGCACAACAATAACTGCAACCATCGTTCATATATAGTTTCTTTTGTTTCCGAGAGTATCCTTCGTGGTTGCAGAGACATATTAAGGTGATTAATATTAATGTAACACTACAGTCCACTATCGAAAATAAACACACATCATTCTCTTATTTATTCTTGTTTCTTTTGTTCTGAGAATATTAACTTTCAAGGAGTTATATCTTCCAAAAAGAAGCATATAATTTCAAGGAAATGGTACTATAATAAATGTGGGTGGAGATTCAATGAATTAAGTAACAGTAGCATAATGATCAAAGTATCCAAGAGTTCACTTGATTCACCGGACATTTTTCCTAGCTTTCCAAAAAATATTGAGTATTAACCTTTCATTGAACACAAATTTTTTATTTTAATTAGCACCGGTGTTGTGAAATTCTGGATTTAGATTCACTAGATAAATATTTTATTAGCAAGCTGTTGTATTGTGATTCAAAATTGAGTCTTTGGGTTTGTGAAGAATTGTGACACGATTTGACAACCGTGTCACGATTTCGTGGCAGAATGTGTCGTGACACGATTTGTGGATAAGATTTGTGCACTTTGGGTCGTACACAATGAATCGTGACACGATTTTGGCAGTAGGAGGGCACTGTATAAGTGTTTCAGTTCATTTTTGAGTAAGAGCTTCGAGAGAGAAAAACTTGGGAAATCAAATGAGGTAAGTTTAGGGTTGAGTGTCTTTGATTAGGGTTCTCTTGTGGTGGGAAACATTGTAAACACCTTGGGTGATGAAAATCATTGAGTGTCTTGTTCATTGGTGAGATTGGGAAAATGGGCAGAAATTAGGTCTTGTTCTTATTAAGCTTGTTGAAGCTAATTTCTTGTAACTCATTCGTATCTCTTTGTAACAACTCATTGATAGTGGATTGGAGAGATAAATCTCTCCCCCAGAGTAGGTCAAGTTGGATCGAACTGAGTAAACATTTCTTGGTGTGTTTGTTTCTCTTCTCCCTTTATCTTTTGCTTGTGATTTTGTGCTTTTCATTTAGATTCCTAGATTAGATCTAGGTGTTGTTATTGTTGTTGCTTGTGTTTACTTTGATATTGATTACTACTTTTCTTTGCTCCACATATCATAGTTTGTATTGGTGTGATTTTGAGTCCGAATTCACAACAATTGGCGTCCACCATGGGGCAAAGGAGTGAATTGGTTTAGTGAGTACCATGGGTTCAAAGTGGGATATTGAGAAGTTCACCGGAAGTAACGATTTTGGGTTATGGAAGGTGAAGATGCAAGCGGTGTTGATACAACAAAAGTGTGAGAAAGCTTTGAAGGGTGAAGGGGCGTTACCGGTCACCATGTCACAAGCGGAGAAGACCGAGATGGTGGACAAGGCTAGGAGTGTCATTGTCTTGTGCCTCGGTGTCATAGTTTTGAGGGATGTTACGAATGAACCTACCGCGGCGTCGATGTGGTAAAAGTTGGAGTCATTGTATATGACCAAATCTTTGGCTGATAGGCAATTCCTTAAGCAACAACTCTACTCATTCAAGATGGTGGAGTCAAAGACCGTTATAGAGCAATTAACAGAGTTCAACAAAATCCTTGATGATTTGGAGAACATTGAGGTGCAACTTGAGGACGAAGACAAAGTTATACTCTTGTTATGTGTTCTACCGAGATAATTTGAATCCTTCAATGATACCATGCTCTATGTCAAGGAAGGCACTGTCACCTTGGAAGAAGTTCAAGCGGCTTTGAGAACCAAGGAGTTGACCAAGTCCAAGGAATTTAGAGCGGATGAAAACAGTGAAGGCCTTAGTGTTTCAAGAGGAAATAGTGGAGGTAGAGGTAACCGAGGAAGCTCAAAGGGAGGTAACAAGACAAAGTATAAGTGCTTTAAGTGTCACAAATTTGGTCACTTCAAGAGGGATTGTCCGGAGGACAATGACAACTCCACGCAAGTTGTCTCCGAGGAGTATGAGGATGCGGGTGCTTTGGTGGTATGTTGTTGGGAGGATGAAGAAGGTGAGGTTTCTCACCTTGGTATTGATTCCTTGTAGAGCGGTGATTGTCTGGAGAGACGTTAAACATCTCAACATCAGCTTGGAGAGACGGTGACAAGAATACTCAAGTTCAGCCTGGAGAGGTGGAGGTAAGAATACTCATGATCAACCTTTGAGGTGGAGTTGCAAGGTGAAGGCATTGAGTGTGTACGCATTTGAAAGTTGAGGTAGAGAAAACTCAGCTTGAGGTGAAGTTGATGTACAACTATGGAGGCCTTGGGTGATATGCTCTAGATGTGAGCATGAGAATTCTTCATGAAGACGGAAGACATTCTGGGGTTTGAAAAATGTATGGTGTGACTTATGTGATTACCTAAAAGACCAAGGGTGATTGGATGCAAGGTGATCTTCAAGGAAGCGGGAGACGCTCTGTGGTTGAAGAGGGTTTGGTGTAGACTTGTGGAGCTACTTGGTGTAGTTGGATGCAAGGGAAAATAAAAAGGGGAATGATGGTTGATGGTTGATGGTTAAAGTGGCATCACCATAAATTTAGAGTCAAGGTGGAGAATATTGTATTGTGACTAAAAATTGAGTCTTTAGGTTTGTGAAGAATCGTGACACGATTTCGAGACAGAGTGTGGTGTTGTTCCTGGAAGCCAAATCGTGACACAATTTGGGAAATCGTGACACGGTTTGTAGATAAGATTTGTGTACTTTGGGTCGTACACTATGAATCGTGACACGATTTTGACAGTAGCAGGGCCTTATATAAGTGTTCCAGTTCATTTTTTAGTAGAGTTTTAAGACAGAAAAACTTGGGAAATCAAAGGAGGTAACTTTAGGGTTGAGGGTCTTTGATTAGGGTTCTTTTGGGGTGGAAAACAATGTAAACACCTTGGGTGAGTGAAAATCATTGAGTGTCTTGTTCATTGGTGAGATTGAGAAAATGGGTAGAAATTAGGTCTTGTTCTTTTTGAGTTTGTTGAAGCTAATTTCTTGTAACCCATTTGCATCTCTTTATAAGAACTCATTGATAGTCGATTGGAGAGATCCAAAGTAGGTCAAGTTGGACCGAACTGGGTAAACATTTCTTGGTGTTTTTGTTTCTCTTCTCCCTTTATATTTTGCTTGTGATTTTGTGCTTTTCACTTTGATTCCTAGATTAGATCTAGGTGTTGTTATTGTTGTTATTGCTTGTGTTTAATTTGATATTGATTACTACTTTCGTTTGCTCCACACATCATTGTTTGTATTGGTGTGATTGAGTCCGAATTCACAACACAAACAATCTCTATTATTAGTTTAAATCGTACTGATAATGATCGATAGCTGCATTGCCACTTGCTACATAGAATTCGTTGCAGAAGTTATGAGCATTGAAAAACTGACATATTTGATTGAAAAGTTTCAAGATGAGGAAGCTGCCAAGAAGCAATGCTTGAATTGACTACACAATCAGGGTCCTACAATTATCAATGAGTGGTTGAGTGCTCATCTTATCTTGAAGGGTTTTCCGAAATAATGCAGGGTGTCTTGACTCAATAGATACGTTTACTTAATCACAAGTGTAAATAAAATTATGTAAGGAAAAAACTTAAGAACATCATTGGCATGAGAATTTCTCCTGTATATTGGACATGTTTGATCGTTAAATGATCTATTTTATTTTTAAAAAAAGTTCATTCCTATCATTTAAAATTTATAATAATTACATATTATTTACTAAAACTTTTAGGAAAATAAAACTGTTTAAAAATTACAAATTTTGTTTACACTTCAAAAGATTAAAATACTCATGTAGAGTTCAAGTGAAATTATCATTTTTTTTCTCACAAGTCAAAGAAGCAAACCCAACAATAGAATATGTCTTGTTTTACCTAAAACTAAATAAATAGAATATGTCTTGTTTGTTGACTTGACCCCAACAATCTCAAACAATTACATTATGTAATGATTGATTTTATAAGTGGAGTCCATCATCAAAACCGTAGGAAAAGTGTTAAACAATTTCACAGATTCAGAATGTGTAAAAGTATATCCTGAACAATTGTTGACTCACCAACTGTTCTATACTTGAAAACATATTTATTGTCTTTCAAACACTTCAACAAGTGTTGCATTTATGTTATCAGAATCTCTAATAATCTTTTTGTATCTATGTCGTGCATTGTAAATTTGCTTGGCAATCATCAAATTGTCTTTCTGTCTATCCTTCAAAGTCGACATAATATTTTTTTATTTCACCATATTCCTTGTCACCTCAACAACAAGCACTTTCTCTTTTGGATTTAAACGACCGGTCAACATATGACCTTCTAACTTTGGCTCCATCATATGATTATGAAATCCTGAAATATTACTAAGGCTTCGTAGTTTTGATGCACTAAAATAACCACGCAACATAAATGGACAACTACATTTTCCTGAATTTGTGTCTTCTCGTTTAAGGATCTTCTTTATTCCTTTATAGTCGCCACCTCTTTCACAATCCAACACAAGTTTTGGTTTTCTACGTCCACAACCACTATTAGATTTATTTGTTACAATAGTAAATCTTACATTTCTTGCTTGACAATAAACCCAATTAATCATCTCTTCTCGATCACATTTCTTTTCTGAGGCAAAATATTTTGAAACATTAATGGAATATACTTCTGCATCCCCCTTTGAAACATAGGAAGATTCAATCAAATCTATTTATATATTAAAAAAGATGAAAAACAATAAATTAAAACTATAGTCAAATGCAAACAAAAGCTTAGAAAAATTAGTTACTCCCTCCGTCTTTAAATTATGGTCGTTTAAGGTTTGTGTACGATTATTAAAGAAATGATTAATTATTTTGATTTCAATGGTAAAATTAATATTATTTACTAAAATACTCTTATTAATTGCAGTTAGTGGAGTAGTTAAGTTGAATGAAATTCAATAAATAAAGGTATAATAATGAAAAAAAATAATAAATACTATATTTATATTCTAAAGTGACGATTATTTTGAGGAAAAAAAATGTTAAAAAACAATTATTGTGAGACGGAGGGAGTAGAAGGTGGAATTTCGAATGAAGGTTCAATTAAATGCAAATGAAAAATTACATCCGTAGGAATTGCAAAACGTTGAATTTCAACACCAGAAGTTTCCCATATCAACGTCATTAATTAGAAGGTGACAAAAAATCATTACTACCATCGGTATCACCACTGCATGCCTATTTTTATATAATTATTAGTATTGTATTCTGTTCCACTTAGATTCATTTTGCCCAATCCAATCCACTCTTCTAAACATTTTATCTTATTCATATGGCTAGCGGCAGCAACTCCTCTTCTTTAGCTCTGGTGACGATGCCAAAGAAGAAAAATATTTTTTATGACGTGTTTGTGAGCTTCAGAGGTGAAGATACTCGCAACAACTTCACTGATTTCCTTTTTGATGCCCTCGATGAGAAAGGTGTTTTGGCATTTAGGGATGACACTAATCTTCAAAAAGGTGAATCCATAGCACCTGAACTCTTTCATGCAATCGAAGGGTCTCAGGTTTTTGTTGTGGTCTTGTCAAAGAACTACGCTTTCTCAACTTGGTGCTTGAAAGAATTGGAATACATCCTATGTTGTGTTCAAGCATCTAAAAAACATGTTCTGCCTGTGTTCTATGATGTTGATCCTTCTGTGGTGCGAAAGCAAAGTGAGATTTATAGTGAAGCATTTATCCAACATGAACACAAATTCCAACAAGATTCTCAAATGGTGCTAAGATGGAGGGCAGCTCTGACACAAGTCGCTGATCTCTCTGGTTGGGATATACGTGATAAGTAAATAATCTTTCCTCTCTGTGAAATATATATTTGAATTCACCTTTCCTTTTTATACTATAGTTCTCATAAAGACGAAAAACCGATGTTATTTTGTTTAGTGAGAGTGCCTTTTGTTTTTGTTTCCTTATGTGATGATTTGTGTCAATGGTTAACTTCTTTAATCTTCCAGGCGACAATCTCTAGAGATTAAAAAGATAGTTCAACGGATAATAACCATTTTGGATTGTAAATTATCTTCAAGTCCTTCAAGCGATTTAGTTGGGATGGATTCTCCTAGACAAGAATTAGAAAAGCTTTTACTTTTGGACTCTGTTGATGATGTTCATGTTGTAGGAATTTGTGGGATGGGTGGAATAGGGAAGACAACCCTTGGCATGGTTCTATATGATAGAATTTCTCATCAATTTGGTGCATGCTGTTTTATTGACGATGTAAGCAAAATGTTTAGATTACATGATGGGCCACTCGATGTTCAAAAGCAAATTCTACATCAAACTCTCGGTGAAGATCACCATCAGATATGCAATCTTTCAACTGCATCTAATATGATTAGACGTAGACTATGTCGTCAAAGGGTCCTTATGATTTTCGATAATGTTGATAAAGTTGAACAACTGGAAAAAATAGGTGTGTGTCGTGAATGGCTAGGTGGGGGAAGTAATATCATCATAATTTCTAGAGATGAGCATATATTGAAGAATTTTGGTGTAGATGAAGTTTACAAAGTTCCTCTCTTGGATTGGAGTAACTCTCTTCAATTATTGTGTCGAAAAGCTTTCAAACTTGATCATATTTTGAATAGTTATGAAGGGTTGGTTAATGGCATACTACATTATGCCAATGGCCTACCACTTGCAATTAAAGTATTGGGTTCATTTTTGTTTGGTCGGGATATATCTGAATGGAGAAGTGCATTGGCTAGACTCAGAGAAAGTCCAGAGAAGGATGTTATGGATGTGTTGCGATTAAGTTTTGACGGACTAAAGGAGCAGGAAAAAGAAATATTTCTTCATATTGCTTGTTTTTTCAATCTAGTTTGGGGGAAATATCTTAAAAATGTTCTAAATTGTTGTGGATTTCATGCTGATATTGGATTAAGAGTTCTTATTGATAAATCACTTATAAGCATTGATGCGGATGGATTTATTCGCATGCATGGTTTGTTGGAAGAGCTAGGGAGAGAAATTGTTCAAGAAAATTCAAGCAAAGAGCGAAGAAAGTGGAGGAGGTTATGGTTTGTAAAACAAGTCGAGAATGTCATGTTGGAGAAAATGGTAAGTAGTTGTTTGGATATTAAAAAAAAAAACATATTTTCATTTTTATTAAAACTATATATATTTGAAGTTCTAATTTGTTTTCCTTTTCTGCAATGGTTTAGGAAAAGAGTGTTGAAGCCATAGTTTTGAATCATGAAAATGACGGTGAAGATCATGCAAAGATGGTTACGATAGTCGAACACTTATCTAAAATGAGACATCTTAGATTGCTCATCATCAGCTGTCCTGTGAACACCTCAGGAAGCCTTAGTTATTTTTCTAAAGAATTAAGATATGTTGACTGGAGTGAATATCCTTTCAAGTATTTACCATCAAGTTTTCAACCTAATCAACTTGTTGAATTGATCTTGGCGTATAGCAGCATAGAACAATTATGGAAAGGCAAGAAGGTACTACAAACTCTTTTTTTTTTTTTGAAAATACTAACTTGTGCCCTTAACGTGCAAGTTAATAAATAAAAAATAGAAATAGTTTATTGAAATGCGTGCATTATATTTAATATTTAACTTTTTAATGAATTGAATGCACACAAAAATTAGAAAATATTTTTTCATTTGAGTTTCTTAACATGTGCCTTAACGTGGCACAATTTAGCACTACCTTTTTTTTATTTTATAAAAATATAAGTAAATTAGAAACAATTTATTATTTATTTACCTATTTTGAAGGTAAACTTATAATAAACAAAAGAAAATAATGCCTTTAGTGTCTTTCTTTTTTTTCTTTTATGTTACAGCATCTGCCTAATTTGAGAAATTTAGATCTAAGCCACTCCAAAAATTTAATAAAGATGCCACATTTTGGAGAGTTCCCGAATCTTGAGCGGCTAGATCTGGAAGGATGTATAAAACTCATGGAGTTGGATCCATCTATTGGTCTTCTAACAAAGCTTGTTTACTTGAATTTGAAAGATTGCAAAAGTATAATAAGCTTACTCAGCAACAATCCAAGGCCTTTGATTATAAGAGCATCACAATCCTCATCAACGACGTCCTCTAGCTTGAAACGGAACATGTTGCCTAACCATTCCTCATTTCCGACTCCCACAACACGCAAAAATTTGTTTTCTTCCTTGCATAGCTTGCGTGAACTTAACCTTAGCTTTTGTAATCTACTTCAAATCCCCAATGCAATTGGATGTCTATATTGGTTAGAAGCATTAAATTTAGGGGGAAACAATTTTGTGACAGTACCTAGTCTGAGGGAGCTTTCCAAACTTGTATATTTAAGCTTAGAGCATTGCAAGCTGTTGAAATCTTTGCCTGTACTTCCTTTTCCTACTGCTGTCGAGCATGATCTTTGTAAAAACAATGTTCCTGCAATCGAAACTAGTTGGTCTATAGGATTGTTCATTTTCAACTGTCCTAAATTGGGTGAAACGGAACGTTGGAGTAGCATGACATTTTCATGGATGATGCAATTCATTCAGGCAAACCCACAATTCTCCCATGACTCTTCTGATAGGATTCAAATTGTTACTCCAGGAAGTGAAATGCCAAGTTGGTTCAACAATCAGAGCAAGGGTAATTTAATACGAATAGACTCTTCTCCGATTATGCATGACAATAACAATAATATCGTTGGCTGTGTATGTTGTGTAGTATTTTCTATGACACCTCGGGATCATCCAACAATGAGAAGGAGTTCTCCATCGAGACACGCCTATTTGGGACTGGAATTTACTGATACTCATGGCAGAGTGATAGGAAAAACCAATACCAATATTCAAGTAACTCTCAATGAAAGACTTATTACGGTAAAATCAAATCACATCTGGCTAACCTATTTCCCCTTGGATTTGTCCTCGGATCTTTTGAATAGAACTCTCTGGGTTGATACCAGTAGATATGAAAATGATTTGAAAATAGAAGTGAAGAATTGTGGGTACCGCTGGGTATATAAACAGGATCTACAAGAATTCAACTTAACAAAGATGAATCACAGAAATTCCTTAGGTGGAAAACTCAAGTCTTTGGCAATTGAAGATGAAGCACAACAATAACCAAAACTACATTCATTCATCTGATTAAATAAATCATAAAGCTGTGGCAATCACATTCGGAGGCCAATGAATTCTAGAAATAACTTTGTCTGCAGTGTTTTCTCTTTTCAAAATCTATGTACTTATTTTATCTGTAGTGTTTACCCTATTTCTTACAATTGACTCTTCCATACAAAAAGATGACAAAGAATGTGAATTAATTCAAATCCACTTAATTTATATTTAACTTCACCATGCTGCATATATATTGGAATTTATTTTGTTTCTTCAATGATGTTAAGAAATAGAAAATGTAATTTTTTTGGCATGCTTCACTATATATTATGTTCTGATTGTGTAATTGAATATAAGAAGGATATCTTCTAAACGTCCTTTTTAACTAAGGTTTACAACTTTGATTTCATCCGGCAACTTGAATCAAGAACCTACTACTGAAATAGCAACCACTTCTGCTCAATGTTGCCTACATAATAATAATTAAAACTAGATTTTTGACCCTTTATTGTAAAGGGATTAACATACAAATCATAAAATGCAATATATAATTGGTAATTAATGGTGAAAAAAATAACACGTGATAATCCATAGTAGACAAAATAAAACAATTCATAAAATGTATGAAATCTGAAAATGTTATAAAAGAAAATCCGGTAATCCTATCAATAATTCGGTAAAAGAAATTTGAAATTCTTAGTACATTGGCATGTAGTTTCATCACACATTGCGAAATACTTCCCCATATACGACGTTAGACGTTACATTGATATCTTCACCATCTTCATCAGTGATCAATATATACCAACATGTTTAAGCGACTGTCCTTGACTTTTGTTAATTGTCATTGCAAATGATACAGTCAAAGAAAATTGTCTTCGTTAGGTTAAATTACTACTAACCTAATAAAGCAAATGGGAGGGAAAATATTAGGTTAAGCTGCTGCAGACCTAACAAAATTAATAAATAAGGATTAATTCAATCTTGTATATGGATTGCAAACAAATTACATCTATACTATATATCTCTACTATATTTAAAAAAAATAACCTTTCAGCTCTCTTGAGCTCATTCCAAAATGTCCTCAATTTTCAATACAAATAATATATGTAACAAATAGACAAGAATAAATTTAAATATTAAAAAATGTAACAAACACGATACAAATATATATTTTTGGTTTTTCCATTTATTATTTAAAAAGTATAACAAATTATATAAGTACATTTATACTTACTTTTTTATTATCTCAATTATACCCTTAAACAAATTTTTCTATAATAAAGATTGTTGTTGATATCATTAAAAATACAATTTAGATTATACTTTTTGTTATATTGTTGGTGTCATTGAAATAAATAATCATGGTTAATTTGATTTGTTATAACTTGAAACCAACAAACATTATATTTTTTTGTTTTAATCAAAATCAAAATTTCATATAAAAACACCGTTCATAATTTTCAAACGTTACCTCAATAAAAAGAGCAGAAAGACGGGCACTCACGTGCCCGTCTTTTCGCTAGTATATATAAAGAAAATAACTCTTTCAACTCTTTTAAGCTGACTTTTTCTCTATTAAAAAATGCTCTCAATTTTCAATACAAATAACACATATAACAAACAAATAAGAATAAATTTAAATATTAAAATAAAAGTGTAACAAACACAAATGTTCAGTTTTTTCCTTTATCATTTAAAAAGTGTAACAAAATAGATGAGTGTATATACTTACTTTTTCATTATCTCAATTATACCCTTAAACAACAATTTTTTCTATAATAAAGATTGTTGTTGGTGTCATTAAAAAAAAAAGAATTTAGATTATATTGTTGGTTTCATTGAAATAGATAATCATGGTTAGTTTGATTTATTATAATATAAAAGCAAAAAAAAATTATATTCTTAATTTTAATTAAAATATTATAAAAAAACACCGTTCATAATTTTTAAACGTTAGCGCAATAAAATGAGCGGAAAGACTGTCGCGTGATTGGTTTCTTTTTGTGTTTTTTTAAGTTGGGAAACAATTTGTAAATATGTTAGTTAAATATTCGAGTCTCTTGAGCTCGGGAAGATCAAATTCGGGAAAAAGCGTAGAAATTAGGTGTGCTCTTGCCGAGTTTGTTGAAGTTAATTTTTTGTAAAAAGAGTTGAGAAACAATTTGTAAACATCAAATCATTTTTTTTATATAATTTTTTAAAAAGAAAGTATTAAATAAGCTTCAAATCAAATACTAATTTAAATAGTTTTTCATTAAAAAATCATACAAGAGAGTGTTGTAGGAGATGGATACAACTATAAGGCCCCGTTTGGATCAGCTTATTTTAGAGCTTATATAAAACAGCTTATGCAAATAAATAAGTTTTTATGTATTATTTATAAGTTTTTAAGGTAGTTTATGAAAAAACAGTTTATGAAGATACAATTTTCGTTAGTGAGACCTTATAAGTTAAAATAAAAACTCATTTATTTGCATAAGCTATTTTTCATAAGCTTAAAATAAGCTCAATCCAAACGGTGCCTAAGTGCATTTGCATTTGACCCCAGAAAGTCACCGAATCCCCCCGCCCAAAAATACGAGTACAATTACTCCTCATTCGTCTCAAAATGATTTTTTTTTTTAAGTATCTGTCACTTTTGAATATCAAATGCAACATTTATTATTTTTATTCATTATTATACCTTTATTTATTGAATTTTATCCAATTTAACTACTCCACTAACTACAATTAATAAAAATATTTTTGTAAATAATACTAATTTTACCATTAAAATCAATACAATTAATCATTTTCTTAATAATTGTACAAAAATCTTAAACGATTAATACATGTTTGGCAGAATTCAAGGAACAGCGAGACATGTCATCAAGGGAGAAACTAAAAAAGCATTGATTCGTCATTCACGTAGGGTTTGTCGCATGATTTATCATTTTCCTATTTAAAGATAGGTATATACTGCTACGAAGTCTAGACATGCATTTGGCAACAAAAAAATAGGTTCATATTTATTTATTTTTCAAAATATTATCAATTAAATACTTCGTCCGTCCTAAATTATATATTACTTTTAAAAGAAAAATTATGTCAAATTATATATCGTTTTACAATATCAATAAAATATAAATATTATTTTTTCTATTATATTATTAACTATTAATTACTCTTTTTTAAACAAAAATTAATGAGAAATGCTAACTTGTGCCTTCAGGACATGTGTTTAGGAATATAAAGTGGAAATTTTGTGTAAGAAATTGTGCCAATTTATTTTTTTAGAGATTAAAAATTAATGTTTTGTAATAAATATTTACTATTTATAGAATCTTTAACATATGGCACAAGTTAGTATGATCCTTCTTTAATTTATCTTTTCCATATCATTTATTAAAAACAATTTTATAAAACAACTCATCATATTTATTTCATGTACAAAATTAATTATTAATAAGTGAAAAATGGCTTCTTAAAAAATATATGTGTAAACGAGGCATATATTTAGAAAAAGAGTGATAAATGCATTAAAAATTGAAAATGGTATGTTTTTTTTTTGAAGGAAAATGGTTTTATAATTAAAGATGGAGGGGGTGTATATTTATTTTTTATTTTTATAATAAAGACATAATGAAGTAGTATTAGCTAGCAATCAAACGTAGTGGTTAATTTCGAACTACTCAACTTTAAACACTCTCTGACATTAGCTTAAATCGTACTACTATGATAAAGATCGACAGCTGTATTGGCAGTTTGTACATATAATTCATTGCATAAGTTATGAGGATTGAAAAACTGACATGTTTGATTGAAAAAGTTTCCAAATGAAGCTGTCGAGAAGCAATGCCTGAACAGTATATAAGACGCGTTTGTACTTCTTGTTCAATTGCAAATTGACTTCTCTACATAACCAGGGTCCTACAATAATCAATGAGTTCTCATCTTATCTTGATGGATCACCGAAATAATAATGCGGGGTCTCTTGATTAAGTGTTAGTGTTGAAAGATGCGTGGAAATTGAGTAAAAAGACTAAGTACAAATTTCTATGTTAGATAGAACTAGTGTTGTGTGAATTGAAAAAAGTGGAAGTCCCACGTCGGATGAAACACACATCAGTAGTGTTTATATAATAGGGTGTATCTCTAATAAGGGTACATAATTAATTATGTGAACGAAGTAAGCACTAGAGGAAAAAAATATATTGATATATATTTTATTATTTGGAAATGATAAATTAAATAATTAATTTAATCATTATTAGAAAGTGTTTTCTTAGTCCACAAGTTTTGCTAAAATATTTTGGAACGCAATCTAAAATATTTTGGAACACAATTTGAAATATTTGGGTAGACAATCTAATATATTTTAATATTTGATCTGAAATATATTTTGGTACATAATATAATATATTTTCGTACTCAATATAATATATTTTGGTACTCAATTGAGATATTTTTGTACTAGATCTAATATGTGAATTACTTGTTCCCAAAGTTTCTCACTTATTAGTTGTGAATTTTCTCTATGAATAGAGAACTCACACAGTGCATTAGACACACCGAAATTTGCAGTTGATGCTTCATGTGCTTTTCCTCTTTTCTCCCTCCTTCGACTTGTGTTGACAAGTCCTTCTCCTTTTTTCTACTCCTCCTGTTCCTTCGAAATTAAGAGTGTTCTTAAGACCATATCGTCCCTTTTCGGTATATTGTCCCTTCAGAATCAAGAATGGTCTTAAGAGCATAGTCCCTTCAATTATTTATGTCTCTTTAGAAAAAATAATATTTAAGGTCATAGTCCATTTTTGGTATAATAAGAATGATCTTAAAAATATATATTTCTTCAATTCTTGAAAATGTTATATGTTAGAATGGTGATAACACCATAGTTGAGTGGTTGAAATATCATATTGTTATATGTTACAGTATCATATTGGTTTCAGTATTAAAAGAATGGTCTTAGTACCATATTGAAGGTGTAATTCTCGAACGGTTTTCTACAGTGCAGTAGTTAACCGCACATTTGTAAATGAACTTGTTTTATCCTGGAGGCGCGTGGTTGATAGTCTGTCTTGCACAATTTTGGGCAGTGCCACGAAACGTCATAAAGAGAGCGACTCAACCTAGTAACAACTTCGGTAGGAAATAGAATTTGAAAAACCAAAATACAACGATTTGGGAATCCAGAAACAACAGTTAGTAGCACATCATTGGGGAAGGAGACGTTGTGGTCCCGCAGTGGATATGGTTAACTTATCGATTAAGAATTGCTTTTAGGAAATACATTTTAATCAGACTATTCTTTAGGTTGATTGAGAAGTTTTGTTCTTTGTCTTTCTTTTGTTTGGTTGTGGTTGGGTGTTTTTAATAGAAATTTAGTTGGTTTCTAGAGTTGTTTTAATTTTCGCTCTTATTTTTATATGGGAGGGATTTTTATTTTGATTATTGTTTGACTTGAGTATTTCTTCTACTCAAACTTTTATATATGTTTATATTCTTATAGAAGATTTCTCCATTTTTTTTTTATGTATAATATATATTTGTGATTAAAAAAAAACAATGAAACTTTTTACCTTATATTCAACAATTCAACATGTATTGTATATTTGATATTAACGACAAGAATTGGAGATACTATGAATGTCTCTAAGAATTGCTGAAAGATGTGAAAATATCCAATAAAGCATGATTGAACAAAAAAAAAACAAATCAATTACGCATGGTGACGGTTGGTTCTATTTTTTTTGTCAAGTAGTCTAGTGACTAGAGAAATTCACCTTAAAGATGAATAAGTGGTGTGTTCGGAGTTCGAACTCCAGCCCTTACACATATTGTGCATTATCCTTTACCAAATAAGCTAAGCTCATGGGGACCGGTTTGGTTCTATTTAGATGAAGTCAAAATTGATTTTAGAAATGAAAAATTAATTTTTGTATAATTATTTTCAAATATAATTGATTTTATCTCATAATTGATTCCACAAAATTGATTTTGATCTCATATTTATTATGCAACACATTTTCAAATGAATATATCTATGAAATATGAACATAAATACACACTAAACCTTCATGGCCCACTAGTCATTTTCCGGTCCTATCATTCATGGTTGCCTTTTATGACTTTTGGGTGAACAAGTCCTTAGAACAGGATTGAACCCCCAAAAAAGAGAGAATTGCAAAGCGTTGAAATTTCAACTTCTTTAATTAGAAGGTGCCAAAAAATCATCACTGCCAAGTACCACCTACTGCATGCTTGTTTTATAGTTATACTATACCATGCTTATAATATTCTGTTCCACTTAGGTTCACGTTGCACAATCCAATCCACTCTTCTTAAATTTTTAACTTATTCAGATGGCTAGCAGCAGCATCAACTCCTCTTCTTTAGCTCTGGTGACAATGCCAAAGAAGAAAAAGAATTTTTATGACGTGTTTGTGAGCTTTAGAGGCGAAGACACTCGCAACAATTTCACTAATTTTCTTTTTGGTGCTCTCGAAGAAAAAGGTGTTTTTGCATTTAGGGATGACACTAATCTTCAAAAAGGTGAATCCATAACACCGGAACTCTTTCATGCAATTGAAGGGTCTCAGGTTTTCGTTGTGGTCTTCTCAAAGAACTATGCTTTCTCAACTTGGTGTTTGCAAGAATTAGAAAAGATCCTTGAATGCGTCAAGGCATCTAAAACACATGTTCTGCCTATATTCTATGATGTTGATCCTTCTGTGGTGCGAAAACAAAGTGGTATTTATCGTGAAGCATTTGTCAAACATGAAGAAAGATTCCAACAAGACACTCCAATGGTGTTAAGATGGAGGGAAGCTCTAACACAAGTTGCCAATCTCTCTGGTTGGGATCTACGTGATAAGTAAATAATCTTCCTTCTATGTGAGATATATATTTAATTCACTTTTTCTTTCTATACTATAGTTTTCGTAAAGAAGAAAAACCTCTATTATTTGTTTTGTGCGAGTGCCTTTTGTTTTTGTTTCCATATGTGATGATTTGTGTCAATGGTTAACTTCTTTAATCTTTCAGGCCACAATCTCCAGAGATTAAAAAGATTGTTCAAAGGATAATAAATATTTTGGATTTTAAGTCATCTCAATGTGTTTCAAACGATTTGGTTGGAATAGATTCTCCTATACAAGAATTAGAAAAGCTTTTACTTTTGGACTCTGTTGATGATGTTCGTGTTGTAGGAGTTTGTGGGATGGATGGAATAGGCAAGACAACCCTTGGTATGGTTCTATACGATAGAATTTCTCATCAATTTGATGTATGTTGTTTTATTGATGATGTAAGCAAAAGTTTTAGATTACATGATGGGTCAATCAATGTTCAAAAGCAAATTCTACATCAAACTCTTGGTGAAGAACACCGTCAGTTATGCAGTATTTACAACACATCTAACTTGATACGGCGCAGGCTATGTCGTCAAAGGGTCCTTTTGATTCTTGATAATGTTGATAAAGTTGAACAGCTAGGAAAAATAGGTGTTTGTCGTGAATGGTTAGGTGGGGGTAGTAAAATCATTATCATTTCTAGAGATGAGCATATATTGAAAGTGTATGGAGTGGATGAAGTTTACAAAGTTCCTCTCTTGAATTGGACTAACTCTCGACAATTATTATGTCGAAAAGCTTTCAAACTTGATCATATTTTGAGTAGTTATGAAGGGTTGGTCAATGGCATACTACATTATGCTAAGGGCCTACCACTGGCAATTGAAGTATTGGGATCTCTTTTGTGTGGTCGAGACATCTTTGAATGGAAAAGTGCATTGGCTAGATTGAGAGACAGTCCAAACAAAGATGTCATGGATGTACTGAGATTAAGTTTTGACGGGTTAGAGGAGTCTGAAAAGGAAATATTTCTTCATATTGCTTGTTTTTTCAATCCCAAAAATAAGGAATATGTTGAAAATGTTCTCATTTGTTGTGGATTGCATGCTGAGATTGGAATGAGAGTTCTCATTGATAAATCACTTATAAGTATTAATGTAGTTCAAAATATTGTCATGCATAATTTGTTGGGTGAGCTAGGGAGAAAAATTGTTCAAGAAAATTCAAGAAAGTGGAGCAGGTTGTGGTTAGAAACACAAGTCGACAATGTCATATTGGATAACATGGTAAAGTAGTTTTTTGAAAGAAAAAAAAAACTTATTTTCATTTTTTATTAAAACTATGTATATCTAAAGTTATTAAGTTTTTTTTTCTTTCTTTTCTGCAATGATTTAGGAAAAGCATGTGAAAGCCATAGTTTTCAATCATTATGATTTTGATAATGAGACGGTTTGGGGTGGCAATTTGATAGCCGAAAACTTGTCTAAAATGAGACATCTTAGATTGCTCATCATCAATGGTCTGACTACCTCAGGAAGCCTTGGTTGTCTTTCTGACGAATTGAGATATGTTAATTGGTGCTATTATCCTTTCAAGTATTTGCCATCTAATTTTCAGCCTAATCAACTTGTTGAATTGATCTTGGAGAATAGCAGTATAGAACAATTATGGAAAGGCAAGAAGGTACTATAAATTCTTTTATTATTAATTTTTTTCTCTTAAAAATATAAACAAATTAGAAACAATTCATTTATTTCCTCTTGTAGCAGTAAATTGTTAAACAATAGAAAGTAATAATCTCTCTGTTTCTGTTGATTTTTTATGTCACAGTATCTTCCCAATTTGAGAGATTTGGATCTAAGATACTCCAAAAAATTAATAAAGATTCCACATTTTGAAGAGTTCCCGAATCTTGAGCGGCTAAATCTGGAAGGATGTATAAAACTTCGGCAGCTGGATTCATCTATTTGGATTCTAACAAAGCTTGTTTACTTGAATTTGAAAGATTGCAAGAATTTATTTTACCATTCCTCCCTCTTGAATTGGAACATGTTGCATTCCTCGTTCCCCACACCCACAACACACACAAAGTTGTATCCTTGCTGGCATAGATTGCGTGAACTTGACCTTAGCTATTGCGGTCTACGTCAAATCCCCGATGTAATTGGCTGTTTACATTGGCTAGAAGCATTAGATTTAGGGGGAAACAATTTTGTGACAGTACCTAGCCTGAGGGAGCTTTCGAAACTTGTATATTTAAGCTTAGCGCATTGCAAGCTGTTGAAATCTTTGCCTGTACTTCCTTCTCTTACTGCTATCGAGCACGGTCTTTATAAAAACAGTCTATTCAAATCTAGTTGGCCTACAGGATTGTTCATTTTCAACTGTCCTAAATTGGGTGAAATGGAACGTTGGAGTAGCATGACACTTTCATGGATGATACAAGTCATTCAGGCAAACCCACAAATTTACTCTATTCATATTGTTGCTCCGGGAAGTGAAATGCCAAGTTGGTTCAACAATCAGAGCAAGGGTAGTTTAATACGAGTAGACTCTTCTCCCATTATGCATGACATCAACAATAATATCATTGGTTGTGTATGTTGCGTTGTATTTTCTATGAATCCAACAATGATAAGGAGTTCTTCGTGGGAGGTCAATTTGGTACTGAAATTTAGTGATGGAACATGGCAAAACTTTTTTCCAGTAAATCACGATGGAAAGCTTATTACGGTCAAATCAAATCACATCTGGCTAACCTATTACCCCTTGAAGTCGTTCTCGGGTCTTTTGAATGAAATTCTCTATGTTGACATCAATAACAAAAACAATAAAGATTGTTTGTGTTGTGGCTATCGTTGGGTATACAAAGAGGATCTACAAGAGTTCAACTTCGCAAACATGAATCACATAAATACCTTAGCTGGAAAGAGCAAGTTTTTGGCAATTGAAGATGAGGCATAACCACAACCAAAACTACGTTTATTCATGTGATTAAACAAATCATATGGAGTAGCAATCATGTTCAGATGCAGTTTCAACACTTGTAACTTTCTCTGCGGAGATTTGCCAATGAATTTGGAAGTAGCTTTCTCTGCCATGTTTTCTCTTTTCAATCTTGAATAAATTGACTATAGTCAATAAATATATGTTTATTTTGTTTTGCACATCAAGAGGTTTGATTTGGTGAGAGAATTCCAGTCTTGCTTTTAAATGGGAATTCTATTAATTTTTTGAGAGGTTAGTTGGTAGTGTGTATTCTTCAACACTCCCTCCGTCCTTTTTTTATAAGCACATACTAACCATTTTCATATATTAAGAAAAATTGAAAGTGTAATTAATGTGTACATTGTGCACTATATTAACATTTTGAAAGTGTAAGAAAGATTGTTTAACTTTTTTTTTTGTAAGAGAAGTATTGACTGGATCTACTACCAGACCATCTATCTCCAAAAGAGCAAAATATCGAAGTGTATTCTGTTGCAATCTGAAAATGCTTCCGAAACCTGTAATCATAAATTTCTGTTGCGAGAATTCAACATTTAAAATTGCATTCATTCCTATCATTCCATGCTTAATGAGTGCGAAATTCAGGTTACACAAAATGGGGAGCCTTTATTTCCGCCAAACGTATACAACATTCAACGTATGGACTACTATGCTATTTACAAAAAGAATTGTAACATGTGTGAAAGAAACTACTTAATTTTAATTACAGGAGGTAGAGTTTTAAAGTTGATTCCTTAATTGCTTCAATAAACCTTGCATTGAAGGGAGACTCAGAAGTACCAATATCAGTGATCAAAGCACTAATCATATTAGCATGTGAATCCACAACTGCTTTCCTCAAACAAAGTTATTGTTGATTCCATAGATTTATCATTTGAATTTGTGTTTCCTCATACATATTCCAGTAAATCTCAGTGAAAGTCTTACTACGGTCAAATCAAATCATGTCCCCCTGGAGTCGTCCTGGGATGTTTTGAATGAAACTCTCTTTGTTGAAATCGCTTGCTTTGAAGATTATTTGGGTATAGAGGTGAAGAATTGTGGGTACCGATGGGTATATAAACAGGATCTACAAGAGTTGAACTACAAGATGAATCACGGAAATTCCTTAGCTGGAAAGCGCAGGTCTTTGGCAATTGAAGATGAGGCACAACAACGACCAAAAACTACATTCCTTCAGCTGATTAAATAAATCATAAGCTGTAGCAATCACGTTCGGATGCACTTTCATCCAACTTCAAAATATGTTTCTTCGAATGAACTCTGAAGAGATTTGCCAATGAATTCTGGAAATAACTTTCTCTGCCCTGTTTTCTCTTTTCACTATCTATGTACTTATTTTTTCTATGTCCAGGTTATTTTCAACTTTTGAATTTTTGCAAACAATTAACACTAATAAATGTGTTTTTTTGGGCAAATTCTTATTTCTCCTTCAACAAAAGTTGTCACCAATCAAAATCATTAGTTTGTCTTCCACTATACTATATAAATAGTTTATATAGTGGAAGACAAATGTTGATGAATAGAACATGTATGTTTTTATGACATGCTTCACTATTATATATCATGCTCTCAGTGTTTTATAATACATTCCTTCGGATCGGATGGTGATTGAATAAGAAGGATATGTCTTCTAAACAACCTCCTTTTTAACTAAGGTTTAACTTTGATTTCATCCGACAACTTGAATCAAGAATCTGCTACTGAAATAGCAACCACTTTTGTTCAATGATGCCTACGTAATTATAATAATAAAATCAATACAATCATGTATATGGAATGCTAACAAAAATCATGTGTATGATAAATGTATCTTTAAACATTTTCTTATGTATTATGGTAGACTTAAATATATTTGTCATATTTTTTCTTTCATTATTTTCATGTCAAAATGGTTACGATGTTTACATTTTCTTCAGAAAAGATCATATGCGATTTTTCATATAAAGTCAATTAACTATATTTTTATTTTCTTCTACACATCAAGAGGTTTGATTTGGTGAAAGAATTCCAGCCTTATTTTTAAAGGGGGATTCTATTAATTTTATGGGAGGTTTGGTTGTTGTACTATTTAGTTACTACAAATCTACAATGGTATTGTTCAATATTTAAGTGTTCATTGTTGCATCAACATTGTGTGGTATATTGGGTGGATAACAAAGACCTTTGAGCATATAGATAGTCAAGTCAAGGTTCAATCATTGTGTTTGAAAGAGCAACGATCAAACCTTGAAATAAGAAAGTATATCTTTTATAATGGCGTAAGAATCTATCTTTGGAGTATTAACTATATCTTTTTTTAGATAAGGAATCTATCTTTTGGAGTATTACCTATATCTTCTTTTTTTGTCAAGAGAAGTATTAACTAGCTAGATCTACAACCTTTCCATCTATCTCAAAAATCCCTTTAATCCAATATTATGGACTACATTATGCAAATCCATATCTCGATGCAACTTAAATTATTAGTTGGTCTAGTGTGACTTCAGTAGTACCAGGGGTAGAACTATAAGACCAAACATCGATGTTTACTCTTTTGCAATCGTGCAATCTGAAAATTTTCCCCAAACCTGTAATCATAATTTTCTGTTGCGAGAATTTAATATTTAAAATTGCATTCTTTTTTATCATTCCCTACTGCTTAATGTCTATAAAATTTCTGTTACACAAAATGGGGAGCCCTTATTTCTGCCTAACGTATACAACACTTAACATATGGACTATTATGCTATATACAAAAAGAATTGTAATCTATTTGAAAGAAAATACTTAATTCTAGTCACAGAAGGTGAAGTCTTAAAGTTGATTCCGTAATTGCGTCAATAAAACTTGCATTGACTCAATCTGTTGACTAAGTTGCTTGACAACGTCAAGGTGCTGAAGGGAGGACTCAGAAATACCAATATCAGTGATCAAAGCATTAATCTTAGCCTGTGAATCCACAACTGCTTCCTCAAGCAAAGTTATTGTTGATTCCATAGATTTGTGCGGGCTTTCATTTATTAGTTTTGGTAATTGAGAAGGCCCCCTGCTGCTAACACTACCATCTATGCTGAGTTTCTCAGGAGAGAGAATCTTGTCAATGTGTTCGCTCCCTGCAAATCATGATAATAAATGTTCACAAAAAAATGAGGGCAGAAATAACTCATAATATCCTTTAGGTTATTATTCAACCCAACCAACCTTTAGGTCACTAGTGTTTTCCTATAGCTTCTAACTTTAAAACAAAGTAACTCAATATCCTTTGGGTTGTTATTGATATGTGCTTCCTCTCTTCAATGATCAAGATACTCTAAAATTTTAGATTTAACTCAATCCCATAAAATCAGTTTGTAAAGCAATGATTGTCCAAGTTTTATAACTTTATTTAGATTATCTCTCTATCCATGTAACCGACCCCACTTAGTGGGATAAGGCTTGGTTGTTGTTGTTGTATTTAGATCATATCTCTATCCAATGTGGGACTTGGTCTTTTTTCTCCAATACACTTCTTCACGTTTAGAGCGATTTGACTTGGTGCATGGATAATACAGAGTGGTTCATTAACAGATCAAGGATAGACCCTGCTATCTTGATTTTTGACCTAATTCAACCCCACAAAATTGCTTTGTAAGGTGAAGATTGTTCAAGCCCTATAAACACTATTTAGGTCATATCTAAGCATTGGATACATGATAAAAAAAAGTAAGGATTGACCGATGAAAAGCATTGGATACATAAAAAAAAATTAAAAAAATTACAGCATACCAATGTTTCCTAGTTGATCCATGACAGACTGGCTGACAGAACCTTCTAGCTTAAGCAATTGTAGAATTCCAACTGTTATACGGCCCATGGAATCAGTTTCAGATTTGCATAAAAAATTGAGGTGCTGGAACTCATCCTTGGTTGCAACAGCCTCGATCTGCAAGGTAAAATCTTGATCATACACAATCATATCCTATAGAGAGAGAGACATTGGTTACATACTTTAGTAATGAGATTCCGATTACCGGTTGTTTTATAGAGAATTTTAGGTTTCCCACTTCCCAATCGGCCCTTTCATCATCGGCATTATCCTCATGTAATATCAAGTCCACTTCAAGGCTGATTCCCCCAACTGCATCAGTCAGTTCTTTAACTCCATTAGTGGTTAACATGGATGACATGCCATCTTTTTGGGTTGTGGGTTTCAAGATCTTCAGCCCTTGAACTACAACCTGCAAGTACCATCTCAATATGCAAGGGTTACAACAGGTCGTGTCTAAACAACAGGTGAAACGCAGAAATAATAAGACACGCATAATATCAATCAATGCTGCATTTGTTTCAAAGTATATATTACATTCATATGAATAATCATTATATTCTCAAGAATGTCATTCCTGGGTTAATTTCAATTAATATTTAATATTTCAGATACTTTTTTAAATTTAAATGGTGGGAGGAAGATGTGAAAAAGGAAGTTGTGTTTAGATTAGAATATGAAATACAATAAACCGGTGTTTAGATAAAACTTGTATAAACAATTGGAATATCATATCTCAAGTTTGCATCCCGGGGAATAATTGAATGCAAATTTCTCTGGGAAATACAAACTGATGAACTGCCAATATAGTTTTAAACACTTTGATATGGTGTTTCTCCTTATCTATTAGTGTCATCCAATAAACCCAAGTATTACTCTTTACAGCAGTGAGAAACTCTTTAATTATCCAGAAAGAAACTTACGCAGACAAACTGCATTAAATCTTGACGAAAAAAGTATTTGTTTACCGTAACCAGTTCTAAAGGATATTGTTTTCTATGTGAATGTTGCGCCTTGCCACCTGAAACCTTGTTTGGGCTACTTCTAGCTTTTACTTCTAAACTATGAAAGGTTGTATGCCAACACCTCTGTTCTCTACCTATGTCTCCTTGACTGGAGAACCACCATCTTTTGGCCATATCTTGTGCACCTTCAAGAGCAAACAACCAGTCCCTCAACTCTATAGTTACATCCACATTGTCTGGCTTCTTTAAGTATGGAAACCTGGGTTCTTTCCCTTCTATCACACTTTCTGGTGTAAAATATAGTCAGTAAGAAATTATACTTATGTAACAAATAAGACACGAGGAAACCAACATAGTAAAATACTCCCTCCGGTCCTTTTTAAAAGAAACAAAAATGGTTATTTTTTTGGTCCTTTTTATAAGAAGCATTGAACAATTTTCAAGTGTGTTGGAAACTAAATTTCATTTGTGCCCTTATTTATTATGAGAGAGTATTAAAAGTAAGTAAGTTGGTAGAATCAAGAGTAATTAATTTAGGGGTATTTATGGAAGAAATTTAAATGTATAGGAGTATTAAATGAAAATAGTCATTTTCAATGTGCTTCTTTGGTCTTGACGATTTATGTTTTTTGTTTCTTATAAAAAGGACTGGAGTATTTAATATATAGCAAACACCGGCTTCAGTAAATGAGGTTGTCTCATACCATTTTCTGAATTATCAACAATCATATGTGTTGTCTTAAAATGTTTTCCCAATGGTCCTTTATGTAAGTTTTCCAACCCTTTAGAAAGACCCTTCCCTGGACCGCCATCAGGCCCAAGTATTCCAACCCGATGCAGGAGGGCTTCAGCGTAGTTCATTCCACCACCAAGACGAACACCAGATATTGAAGCGGAGATATTCAAACAATGAAACTCATTGTCTACTTCACAAAATGGTATGACTTGATCCATACTTAAGACCAAAAACGGGACTGAACGAGCATTTCCATTCAATAAATGATTACTGTTATCCACCCAAAAAACAGCTGTCAGTTGAGGGTATCCAGTATCACTCATTGAAGGAACATTTTCCCCAAAAATAAAAGATGAGCCATTTTCACATGCCAAATGCTCCTCAGAATCCACACAGTCTATCTCAACACTCTCCCAACGTAAATTGGATGATACAACAATAGCACCACCAAGGGTTCTATGAGTGGCACTAAAGAACAGATCATCTCCGACAAACTGTACTAGAGGAATTCCCTCCATATTCACAGAAGAAGACTCAAGAAATCGAAGTTGAAGCTTTTTTATGGCTAAACTTGCAGCAGCGTCACTAGGAACTTTGTCAATCAGCTGTCCACTGAAAGATGTATTCCTAGCGTCCTTCATTTCTTTCCTTTTCCAAGCTATGGCTATTTTTTCACTAACTCGCTCAAAATAAGCATAGAGATCCAGGACAAAAAATAATTGTTCAATAGAAGTGTTGGATAGATACTGTTCACAAGAAACCCCAACCCTCATAATACCCGCAGGAGGAGGAACCTTTAACAATGGGCTGCCGTCAGCAGTCACCATAGCTACTTCAAAGCAAGCATCTTTCAAATCAACACATTTCCACAATCCAGCAGTCCATCCCAGAGAATTCTGACGCCCAAGTGTGCCAGTATTTGCTTCCAAAGATAGAGTAAGGTGGGATGTTCTGGCAGCCCACTTCTTCTGGCTGGCATCAATTGGTTGATCTTCCCAGAGACAGAAGCAAGCAGGATCGTTCTCCAGGTTTAGTATTCTTGGTTTCATTGAAGGTGAATCTAAAACGAAAAGGTTTTCAATATGTAGCCTTGCTCCAGCAAATAAGGATTTAACGGTATCATCTGCGTTGCTTACACAAAAATCCAATTGGGCCTTATCCAAAGGAACTGTAATATCCAAACCCTTGAGAGTGAAAATAAAAGAATTCACAGAGAAATCTGGTAAAATGTCACCACGATTGACTACAATTCCATCAGCTAAGAAGGAGGATATCCTCAAGCAGGATTCTTCATGGAGATGGACCTGTAAAATAAAGAAATGTCATCAAATAACTTAATTGGAAACAAAAAATTAAATAGATGTACTGGCAGATACTTTACTAAGAGCCACGTACCATAAGAGGCTGACAGTCAATAACTGTTTGAGAAGCAAGGGATGGTGGAAGTGGAGAAGGCATGATCTGAAGGGCGTGGATGCATATTAGAGGAGTTCCCATAATCGATTGCCACTTCTGTTCTCGTAGAGGATATATTGACGGGCAAAAGCTTCTAGCTGCCAAAAGGAAGGAATGAAACAATTTAATTAAACAAAACATATTCTTATCAAGAAAATGAGTCAATAACTTAGACAGTTCAATTTTTAATCAAATGTATGTAAAACTTTTACAATCAGATGTTGCCACATCATTAAAAGAAATTGACCTCTTAGATAACAGGTAATAGCTATTAATCATAGTAAACCAATATGAAGCTATGACTTATGACATGTGAGTGGCCGAATTAAATACATACCAAACTCCGGCACTTGAAAAGCTTGTTGTGTGTCAGATTGCATCGATGGTTGCACTAATGTACATGGAGGGCGTGAAAATGTATCCCTGTCTTTCAAGAAGCACATACTACAATTTAGTTATGGTAATAACAATTAATACAGTCAACTAGAAATCTCTTCATTCTTCCATAAGTAATCTAGGCATAGCATAAAGACACAAACCTCAAAAATAGTCCTGCAATTGTGATCCTGGTCAAGTTACTGTCGTTATCTCCTTCAGAAAGACTGGCCTGCAAGGATAATCTATCAAACAATCATTTTTCTCTGCTGGGAGCCTGATAACATGGCACAGAAAAGGGACTACAAACATGGGAGCTTGATTCAACATTGAAGAGAAAATAAAAGGTGTACATTTGTCAACGGCGTTAGGTATTTTGAACGAGTGAATGCAGAAAACAAAATCCCATAGCATAAATTATCAAAGGAAATAAGCCGTAGAAGGAGCTTTCCATCTCTTGAATTTTTAATAGATACACCCTCCGGTCACTATTATAAGAAAAAATCCACTTTTTAAATTCATTTAATAAATGATGTATGTAGTCTATATAATAGACGACATACACCATTTATTGAATGAACCTAAAAAGTAGATTTTTGCTTATGATAGTGACCGGAGGGTGTACTTAGCTGATAACTAAAGAATTGAACTTATGGCAAATTGATAGATATGAAACTAGCTGCTATTAAAGCAGGGCCCAGAAAGTCTCTTCATGTTTATTTTAACATACCAAAACGTTCTTTAGGAAGGGAAAACATATGCAGAAGGAAAGATAATGAAACGAGAGAAAGAGAGCCATATCTAAGAGGATCTACCTTACTGGAATTTTGAACTGTAGAGTTAGGGAAGGATATGGGATTTCTATCTGTTTTCTATTTCGACCTTGGGGCCATACGAATTTTCCTTGTCTTGGAGCATTGTTCTTATTGCTTTAGAATTTCACTTGTAATACAATCGACTTTTGTTAGACAGAAATTGTTTCCCATGACAAATTCGCATAGACAGCATATATGTCATGTGAACAATTTTTCTGTTTGTTTTCTCTTATTTCTAGCTCATTCATATCAATTGTACCAACACGCAACATATATGCCAATGGCTATTACATACACACATACACGTATACTTTTAGTAGAAAAACTACTGTTTCAACGTCAAATACAAAGTTCAGTATTGAGTTCCCATGATTGCTTAACAACACTATCTTTTGAATTCTGGAAGGTTAAAAATTGATAAAACATCTCAAGAAAAGAAATTTAGAATACATTGAAGAATCGGTTATCTAATTCAGAGAGCAATCTCGAGATGTTTCCTAATTTCATTATGTTACCCTGTTTAGTTCCGGAGGGAATCCTATGTAGTGGTGAATTTGAGCTTATGCACGTAGCATTATGCTAGTACTATGCCTAGTTCTTAATGAAAATAGGTGTAAGTGCTTTGTATTTTAAACACATACCATATCAATCTAATATCAAATTATTCAGAACCTCCTTGCTCTCTTTCGTCCTTTCCTATCTAAAACCTATAATTTCCACAAGGAGACATCCAAAAAAATAAAATGAGTGCATGGAGAAAGAAACAAATGATAATACTATCGAGGAAGTACCCGAGAAAAAAAGAGGGACTGCATTAAAAGCTCAAGCTGGAACCCTGCAAGATGATGCCAAATAATTGTAAGATCATTTTGCATAGCATGTATACACATAAGACTTTTTTTAGTGGACACATTAGACTATTAGAGCATCCACAGTGGACCTCCCCGTCTTCGGTGCTTAAGTGGGTCTCATATATACACATCACTCATTTTTTTAATTTTTAAAATTAATACTTAATAAGCGACCATTCTCTCCAACCCTGCACCTCAAAAAGATACTAAATGGGTCCCACAAATAAATTAATATCATTACATTTAAGTGGGCTACGGAAAAAAGTTAGAGAGTGAGAGCATCCACAATGGTTTACAGTTTAGATCAATGGCTCAAGAAATATGTGGAGTTCTATGGCCAAAGAGAGTAGTAGAAGAGCTTGAAAAACTGTAACTCTTCCTTTGCAGCCATATTGCGACAACAAGGCTGCAATAAATATAGTTCATAATCCAGACTTTGCATGACCGTACAGAACATGTTTAGATGAACAAAAAATTTATCAAGGAGAAGCTTGAAGAGAGAGTGGTATGCATTCCATTTGTTCCAACCACCCAACAGATTGCAGATGTTCTAACCAAGGGCCAACTGTTTGAACACCAAGTTACCAAGTTGGGTATGATACACATGTTTACACCAACTTGAGGGGGAGTGTAGATAAATTAAGAATGCTTGAATCTATGGGTTTAAATAAATTAGGAAATTAAAATCCTAGAATTAATGTAAGGATTAGTCAAATCCTTAATCATGAGGTTTATCTTGCCCTTCTTTATTTCTTAGGGTTCTGATTCTTTTAAATAAGGGACATGTCTCCCTCTGTTTCTTATTCTATTTAAGATGTACTAAGAACAAAGAAGAAAAACATAAATAAAGTTGTAATGAATATATCATCAATCAATAAAGCAAATATTTCTAGAATATTAAATAATAATTAATGGATATTTAAATCAGTTAAAGATAAAGATATACCAGAATCTTTAATGCACAGAAATATATGGTCCACAACAATTGACACAAGAGAACGCCCAGCAGCTTCAGTAGATTGCTATCATGATTAATTCAAAAACAACAGACTCAGAATGATATAATGATATTTTAGTAGTTTTAACCTTAACAAACTTGTGAAAAATTATTATGTCAGAGGAGGGAAAGAACCTGCTGGGCCTTGAAATCTACATTTCCCCTGTTTAGACAAACATATATTCCTGTCATAAAGCGGAGAAGTGCACGTAGCCCTGTTCATATATTGCATCAACCTCTGGTTACATCTGTGCCTTATATAGGACATTAGAAGTCTAACAAGCTCCTTTACTGACCTGGTTCACTTAATGCAGGGCAAACGGCTTCTGTGACATGTAACTGAACCTCGAGCCCAAGTGGACTGTTCAATTCAGTTCTCTGAACAGTGATCTGATAAATATAAAGGTAAAATTATATTTCATGAGTCGTGACACATAAAATTATAGACAAAAACAGGATATTATACAACTAATTGAAGGAACTGTATTCATTACATGTGCTTCTCCTGATATTCCTTCTATAAAACGTTCGCCTCCAAAGAATACTCTCTTTGCACCATCATCATCTCTCAGGTTTGAACCTACTTGAGAGCTGCCTGAAGTAGCATCCGTGAACATGTCAGGATGAGGCAAAAGATCAATAGATAATGATTCCCATTCCAATTTCTGAAGAGAGAAAAAGTTTAAATTATTTTGGGGTAATACAAATGTAAGCAACATAGCATGCTCGATTTGAAAAGATATAACAGAAAGGAAACATTCTGATGAAAGGTCATATTATGATGAAAGGAGAGACATAATATGGAAACGTGATATATGACGACAATCAAATCAACACAATGCATGCTGTATACAAACAAGAAAATAAAATGAAAGGTTGTATAGTACTTTGAAGACATAAATATACTTCTTATTAGATGAGAAATCCCGCGCCTCCTTAAGATTTACAACCTGAAAAAAAGGTGGTGGGGGAAAATAGACTTTATACACCAGAAGTATTAAGAATTATATCATAAAAATGAGTCTCAACACAATTACCTGCCAGCTTTCATTTGTGGTATACAGCAAAAGGTTGTGTATGGTTATAGACGCCATGGGTGGTGCCCTACAATTAGAGACATGGAACAGAGATGTTTACAAATAGATTTCAGGGAAAAACTTATGACACAGTTTGAATCAAACATGTCTGTATAATTCACTGGGTTTATGCTAAAAGATATTAGTTTTGGCTTAAATGCACTTTTGGCCCCCTATGTTTGTCATGGTAGCAATTTTGGCCCCATATTTATAAAAAAAACCATTTTCCAGCCCCCTAACTTCACCCCATTTTGCAACTCATAGGCCTCTGTAATTTTGACCTGGTCAACGACTATTATTGAATTAAATTTAAATGGGAAAGAATGATAAGAATAATTAATAGCCTTAGGATTAAATCAATGGTCAAGATTAAAAGA
>Ga0315915_1000404_pt1 | contig 42980 bp, 23 predicted proteins | sample MpolbnodulesMG_FD_207738 | JGI IMG/M metagenome (GOLD analysis project Ga0315915, IMG submission 207738) | Medicago polymorpha root nodule microbial communities from Los Angeles, California, United States - branched nodules | ecosystem: Host-associated > Plants > Roots > Nodule | place: USA... | reverse complement strand
TTTTCCAACTAAATCCACGTATTTTCTAACTACACCCACACATATTTTCTAACTACATCCACATATTTTCTAACTAAATCTACACATATTTTCTAACTACATCAACGTATTTTCTAACTAAATCTACATATATTTCTTAACTAAATCCACACCAGCCCCTCAAATATATTTATTCTAAATATCCAACATATTCTACTAAAAAATATAATATAAAGCCACTTAATAAAATATTAAAACACCACATCATGTCATAAATCAACATAAATCACATAAGTCATATAAAAGACTCTAAACTCAACCAAAAATAATTAAATAATAAATTGGGGCGTTACAGATATCATGCTTTTTCAGTTTTCACTGTAAAAATTCATCGTAAAAAAACAGAATATTCAGGCATAAAAATAATTCCTGCTATAAACTTCAATCATACATTTCAGCTGAACATCATTGGTACGACAGTTTCTACATTCCGGACACTTTATAAAAATCTACTCAGACATAGTAATTATAATAAACATACTTCTCCTCATGCTACTAATCATGGTCCAAACAGTGAGCAATAACATAAAACAATTATGAATAGTAAATAGAACTAACCTGAAGCAGCTAGATACTTTGAATTAAAAGAAATAGGCGCTGCTACAGTATTCCCAAACAATTGAAATTGAATGAAACTCTTTGTTCTGAAACAGATGAAACCGCGACAATAAAAGGGAAAATGGAACAGCACCAGCAAGCAATACCAATTCTCCAATTAAGAATGAAAATGAACGAACGGTGCAGCCAGGAATTTAAAGAAATACACACGGCACTATTGAATTTAATTCAAAATTGCAATTTACGAAGGTTCTTTTTGAATCGAAATGAAAAACTAAAATTCAGATTACAAAATGCTTCTCTAATGCTTGCCTAAAAACTCTTCAACCCCTTCTTTCTCCTCTTTGGACCTATTTATAGGCCAAGCTTCTTTAACAACGTGTTCTGGTCGTGTGTCTCTGCAGGTGGAGAGAGTGGGAGAGAAATCTGGAAAAACCGTTTCTGGAGGGGGAGACTGATTCTCTCGAACCCGTGACGGGCGTCACAGGGTGTGACGGTCTGCTCGTCACGGGGTGGTGACGGTCTGGGGCGCTGGTGACGGCCAGGTTCAATTGAAGGGTGACGGTCAACCCGTCACAGGGTGTGACGGTCGTCACCCTGAAGCTGAATTCTTTATTTCTTCGTTTTCTCACCGAATTTTGCCATTTTTGCGCATGGAGGCCTCTATTGCTGTGTACCTGAAACATAGCCATACAACCCAGCATAACATAGACAAAACAAGAGAATGTAGGCCTAAACTACACACAAAACGAGCTGAAAAGATGTTGTGTTTTACATGTTATCACGTAGTTGACTGGTTTGGATGATTCAACGTGATTGAAGACATTGTGCTTCAAATTACTTTCTCATGCTCATCCATTGAATTATTTACATAAAATCAACTAAAAACAAGTTATAACTCGTTAAAAAGACTAGAAAATAGCTCTTAAATGATGCTAAAAGGAATATATGACCAACTTTCACAATTTTGTTGTGCTTCTAAATGACTGTCAACCCCTTACAATTCATTTTTATGCCTCTCTCTTGCTTATAAATATCACTTTCTTGATGGATTGCTACCAGGATTTGACTTTGGTTCATATTTATAAAGTGGCGAATGCAAGCACAAATCATTTAGTCAAATACAATGATAAGAATAATAGGGGGATTTTGTTTTGGGATTCTCCTCCAGATGGTCTCTCTGTGATTTTGCTAACAGGCTCTACAAACCCCATAGGGTTTTTTTTTTTTGTTGTCATTTTTTCCTTTCTTTCAATATGTATCAAACAAAAATATGTGGTTAATATTTATTTTCTAATGGGTTAGACTATCGATTGTACTTTCCATTAATCTATTTTGATTTGATTGTATATAAAAAATATTAAACTCAATTTTGCCCCCACTTTCAACTCGGTCAACAATTCAACTTCTTTTAACCATGAATTATCTATGAGCCATTATCATCATAAATAATTTCAATGGAATAGTAGGTTGAACTTGAAGCGTGATTGTGATATACCAGCAACACCCATTAATTCTACAAAGCTATAATGATTAATATGAATGATTAAACACTTCCCATTTGTTACCTACCAACCTGTGATGGTGTTTAATTTCTGCTCAGTTTTCTACTAAAAAAGTCCCACAGAGAGACCGGAGTTTAAGTAAAAAAATATAAATATTAAAGCCACACTTTGAATTCTTATTTTTTACCTTCTTTTTCCTCCAAAATAAAAGTTTTTATTTTTCATAACAGCCACACTTTTTACAGTTTGAATACATAAACATCATTTTCTTTTGGTTTTAGCAATGAGCGTTCTTAAGATATGGGTTAAAGATTTCATAAAAAAGAATTTTATCTTTAAAAGATAAATTGTTACTTTTATAAATATAATATTTACATCATTTTTTTAAACAAACTTGCTTATTTTATTTTAGTTCTTTATCAATATCTTAAGGATACTACCATTAACATTCTCATTTCTTTTAAAAACTTATGAAATCATAACTTAGTCCGCATAACGAGTTTAATTAAATGTATAAGTAATTACATTTAAACGACCCAAATTCACACACATTCATTTAACATCTCATTTTTTTATTTTAGTATCTTCTTATCACATCACTAACATACCATGATGGGCATGGACGAATGCACATATATTGCATTAACGTGTCAAATGGGCATGGAGAATGTACATATATGAGCAATGATAGGTTGACCACCTCCAGTGACGGATCCAGAAATGTTGACTTGCGGGGGCAAGATTTTATTTGATAGGGTGTGGAACCATCAGGTTCTCCTAAAGGTGTCTGTTTTTGCATGGAGGCTCATCAACGATCGCTTACCAACAAAGACTAACTTGCTTGCTAGGGGGATTTTGTCACATGACTAGTCCTTGTGTGTTGCTGGATGTGGTCATCCAGAGTCGGCACAACATCTCTTTTTATTGTGCAACACTTTTGGTTCGCTTTGGCACTTGGTGCGGGATTGGATTGGGTGTTGTGGTGTCGACATTGGTAATATATCTGACCATTTATTGCAGTTTACTCATTTGACAGGTGGTGGTACAGCTAGACGTGCTTTGATGCAACAATTTGGCTTTTGTGCGCTTGGGTTGTATGGAATGAACGAAATAATCGTCTGTTTAAACATGTTGTAACGCCCATTCCCCGTTTATTAGACAAGGTTAAGATGTTGTCTTTAGGTTGGTTGAAAGCTAATAAAGCTAACTTTGTTTGGGTATTGTCTAATGTTTTTGTTGTGTTCGCGTGCTGTTGTGTAAAACTTGGTTCTTTGCGGTAGTCTCAAAGGCACATCTTGTGCTTTTGAGATTGTTATGTTTGTGTTAATATAATTCCATTTTGGCTTGTTCAAATAAAATATTTTATTTGATAGATATTTATAGAAAATATTTAGCAATGTAAAAGTGATATGATAATAACATTATTATTATGGAGCAAAATACATGAGATTATAAACGCTATCCTATTATATATTAGAAAAATTAAAGACTCATCAACATCTACAAACTAAAATTGTTCTTTACGTGTCTTTATATTTAAAAAATATGGTAGAAATTATTCAAAATTTCATCTCAAATGTATTTACATATTGATTTTATAAAATTAACGAGTAAAACTTTTTTTTATGGTATAAATTTCTATTTAACGGGGACAATATCTATTATTTTAAGAGGGAGCAACCATTAAACTATCAAAATTTTAAAAAATATAACCGGAAGAGTAGTGGGGCAGTTGTGTATGTTACCAAAAAAGGTGTGAACTTATGCTTAATCATATACAAAATAGGTTCCACCATACACATTCATAGTAAATACAAGAATGACCTGATATCTTACCAAGATATCACTTGCACTAGGAAAATTGTACCATGCCATCAGTTGCTCCACAATCAGTAGGGTCTTATAGAAACTTAAATCATTACAGAAACTCTAAATAAACAACACAACTGAACATCTAAAGTCAAACATAACCTAACCTTAATCACACTTGCAAGAGAACCAAAAACAACAATTAGATAGAGCAAGGGAGGCATAACAACCTCTCACTCTAACCACCTAAAAATAGTATACCACACCTGAGGATGCCCTCACACCTAACAAAGGAGTTATAGGCCGACTCTACCGGACACCCACAAAAAAGAGAAGAGATACCACTAGAATCGACAATAACTCTAAGACAAAAGATTTTGTCGAGTAGGAACTATATCCTAGAGTAATTTCCAGGAGAAAACAATGATCTTCCAATCTTTGCCAAAAGGTGGCCATCTTGACCTAGGCCAACTCTTCCATCCTGAGAGGCATCTTGATCGATAGCCCCGCGCGCGTAAGCTGAACTAACTGAATAAATCATGCTAAGATCATGCTTTCAGGACCAATAATCCTCAATATTAGCCAAGAGAACCTGCTCCCTCACAAGCAAGTGTTGCCTCCACGTAAGGTTCAAAACCCACACACCCCAACCACCCACCCCTTCCGATCAAAAACCTGAAAATGCATTATATGTGATCATACTTAGGTGAGTGATCAAAAGACTACAAGCATAAGATATTATACTAACCAAAATATTATTTATTGAACACATTACATGATAATATATACATTACATATTTAAGGTGCAGCAAACCTTAATTAGCGTAGAAGATACCTAATTAATTAATGTACATAAGGTTGAATAAACGAACAAAAAAAAGCAAAGAAAGGCACACTTCCACTTCCACGCACATCAATTAATGCATTTCCTCATGTCTAAGCAAATCCCTGATGTGAGAGTTCTCCCATATTATATTACACCTTACCTTTCGATCCATTATTATTATTTTAGTATTCATTCATGCATTATATATATCTTATGGAAAATAAGGATAACTCCAAAGGTTTTGATCATCACATGACATGTTTTCAGCTGGTGCATGGTCATAGTCATTACTGACAAAATCAAAGCGAGGAGGACTGAGTAGCATTCCTTCAGCCATATTAACCAAAACATTAGGCATATCAAATATTAAATCCTCATCAACAAATTCATTAACATTATAACTGTTCTCATTGCCACCTGAAAAAAACTCTTGTGGTTCCACTGAAACATTATGGTTACTTCCCTCGTTCATGAGTGCATCATTGGCTGCACCTAGAGCAGCTGCAGCACTAGCTGCCGCCATTTGAATATCGTGGGCAGAAGAAGAAGCAGGAACAGGAAAAGATGAAGAAGAATTAGGGAAATTCAATTCAGCATTTTTACCCTTAAGAGCGAGGGCAGCTACATCATATGCAATAGCTGCCATTTCAGGTGTTGGAAATGTCCCTAACCAAATTCTGTTAGGTTTTTTCGGTTCGCGAATTTCAGATACCCATTTTCCGTTACTCCTACGCCTCACTCCTCGGTACACCGGGTGACGGCCAGTTGAAACTTTGCCTGATGATGATGATGCATAAGTGGTATTGTTTTCAGGCATGGTGTAATTGTTGTATTTGTTTTTTGTGTTATGAAGTTTTGTGACAGTTGATAGCTGAGGAAAACGGTTGAAGCCATTTATATATTTTGAGATTTGAGATAGGAAAATATGATAGCTGGAGAAGGATTTGAGAGTTATGAGATGAAAGTGGTAACCAGTTATGGATTAACTATGGTGTGTGAAGGATTTAGGGTGTAAGACAGCTTGGTGTGTTTGATATCTGGGTTGGATTTGAGAACGCGTTTTGTTTATTAAGATGAAACAAAAAGAAAGGGAAAATTTTGTTGTATCAAACAGTGATATTGCACTTTCTTGTACATTGATATATACATCATCACTAACACACACACGGGGTAACACTCCATTTTTTTTTTTCAACATGGTTTTGATGTAATGGAGAAAACATTGATTGATTTCGTATTATTAATTTTTTTTTCAAAGCAGATATTAAACATTAATTGTTGACGTGGAAAAGTTTTAGAGGTTTTTGTTTCATTTCGTTTCAGTAATTAGGTAGGGTTTTGTTCTAGCAGTTGGTGCTCGCAACTGATGTTGTTGAATCAGAAGACAGTGTGTAGTTTCACTTAGTAGGCAAATTTTAGCTTTTTAATTAGGAAAATTATTTGTGCACAATCATAGCTCTACTCCCATGTTGTTTAATACTCTCTTTGAGTGTATAGAGTAATGCTAGCGACACTCTCTTTTAAACATTCTCTTTAATACTCACTCTTTTATTGATTTAAATCATTGCTGGTTTATTGAACTCACACAAAATAGTGGGTTATCTATTGATTTCATCCAAGGTTTTCTTTTTCTAATGACAAAAAAATATATATACTAGGAAAATATATATATACTATGCCCCCTAACAAAATAAAATACAAAACTGCCCCTTAAGTATTGCCCATTTTGCAGTTTTTGCCCCCAAGTCAATTTTGACCAAGTTAATGCACACGTGGACGCCACATGTGTAATTTTTTTTTTAAAAAAATATTTTTTTTTACTTTTTTAATAATTAAAAGGCCAAATACTTCCCCGGGTCCTTTAAGTTTCATGTTTATTTCAGATAAATCATTTAAGTTTTTAAGGTTTCAGATAGGTCTTTTAAGTTTCGAGTTTGTTTCGGATAAGTCTATAAGTTTATAAGGTTTCAAATTGTTCTTTTAAATTTCGAGTTTGTTTCAGATATAACCTGAAAAACTCCTATTTGTAGCCAAAGTTCTAAGGCTCTCACTACGGGCACTGTTCTTATGCCTAGCTAGTGCCCTTACCCTGCTCTGACAACCTGCTCTCTTCCACATTAAGTAATGGTTGCTTGTAATTGTTTCCGACAAAAATGCTTACACATTATAAAAATAAAAAAATAAAAAAACACAAATTTCTTAAAATAAATTGAAATGCAGGGATCAAATCCCGTGCCTCTCGCATGCAAAGCGAACTCTACTCCTTTTTAGCTACATTCTCATTTGGTACGGTTTGAATTACAATCAAATGTTATTTATAAATTCAAATAAATTGTATGTTAAATACTTAAGTTTTATAAATTTTGAATTAAATCAAATATTTTTTTATTTCATATTAGTAAATGCTAGTAGCATTGAGATAATCCACGCAAACTTTTACATCAGGAATTGAATAATAACATTCGTCTGCAAAGGAAATTCATAATAAGCAAAATGAAAAGTCATTTTGATTTGTTCAAATAATCCCAAAGCACTGCCATATCAACATTGCCACCTGAAACTACTATTCCTATATGCTTGCTATCCTTCCAAGAATGATTTTTCTGAAAAGTTTTTGATAAGATAGCAGCAAGGCCGATTGCTCCACTTGGTTCAACAACAATCTTTAGAATTTCAAAGCATAGTTTTATGGCTTTGACAATTTCACTATCTTCCACAGTTATTATGTCGTCAACAAGATCTCGTAGTGCCATAGAAAACTTGACAAGTTCATCGTAAGAGACCACGAAAATTTATTTCAATTCATGATATATATATACACACACGATTGCAAAATATTTGTTTTTACCATGTAAAATTTCCGAGACATGCTCGGAGCCCGTCTGCTATGGTATTGACCTCAGGCAATGTTATTATCCTCCCAGCAGCTTTAGATTGTGCTGCATCATCAGCTCCTTTTGGCTCAGCAGCCAAAATTCGAATAGACGGGTTAATGGCCTTGGCAGCTAATGCTACTCCTGATGCCATACCGCCACCTACAATGTTCATTTTGTTGGAAAATCGAGAAGAGGATACTAAAATTTATGCAAATTTTAAAGCATTTGGTTGATGGATTAACATAAAAACGAGAACAAACCACTTATAGGTACTACAAGAGTATCGATTTGAGGGGCTTGTTCCAAAAGCTCCAAGGATATGGTACCTTGACCACTGCAAGATCAACTAAACATGTCAAAGAGCAAAGAGCAATGCTTAGCAAAAGCAAGTCACAATTCCCTATAACATATATTTTAGACATCAAATTTTAGAAGTTGAATAATAAAAGTAACATGATGTTGTAGATCTTATTATTATAGCTTAAAAAATCAATTCAGCACTGAAGAAAAAAATAATTATAACAAATAAAATTAGGTTATAGCTTATATTAAACAATTTGACTTTATTTTATTTTTCAGAATAGGAATAACTTATTTATAAGTAAGTACTTATATAATAAGTGTTTTTGCTAACACTAAATTAAGTTGTTTATCCAACTAAGTCTTAGATGATCTATTTGGTGAACTTCTATTAACACACAACTTATACACTACATGATCTTATTAGTGAACTACTATGAAAAGAATGAGTCCACCTCCTGATTATCCCTAGAAAGAGTTTATTAACATGTCATTCACACAAAAAAGTTAAACAATAATCAACATTGGACACTCTACCTCAGTATGCGGCTATCATTAGAAGAAGGTATAAATATAGCACCGATTTCTTGTCGTAATTTATTCGCAACTTCATCTCTTGACCATATGTTGGCCTCAGAAAAGTTAACCTTACCATCATACCTCTTAACATTCTCAAGTTTACAGATTGGCACATTTTTTTGGAGTAACAACGTATGCAGGGATTCCCCTTAGTTTTGCTGCCAAAGCCAATGAAGCAGCATGATTTCCACTGAATTTGGAGAACAACATCAGAAAAGAAATAAATTAACAGAATCATATTTGAAAAAATAACTTATGTAATTATTGCATAAAACGAACCTGCTGTATGTTATAACACCTTTAGAAGCATCTTCCTCCGTGAGAGAGATAACAGCATTGCATGCACCTCTAAATTTAAAAGCTCCACTGATGACATAGAACTCAGAAGAAAATATTATATAGTCATTTCTTCTTTATTTTTTTCAAGAGTAGATAGAGTAAACCAGATAACTCCAAAAGTTAGTGAGGAAATATCCAAATATTTATGTACATAAAAAATTCATCTCTCACCTCTTTTGAAAATTTTCACACTTAAAATATAGTTGCCTTCTTGATATATCATCCAGAGAGGTGGAGGAGAGAACTGGAGTTTTTCGAACCAATGATTTAATTCTAGCATGTGCTTCTTTTATGGAGGAAATATCAGCAGCATATTTTCCCATTGTCATTTGACCCTCCTCTTCCGGGTAAGTAATTGATCTTGAAAGAGAAAAACATAAAGATACAAAAATCAATTTTTTGTAATGTGTCCAATGATGAAATATCAATATTATTTTTACTACATATTTGATAGGATAATTAAATTATGATTTTTTTAACTATGTACAATAACCTCTTTATGAGGGTTCTCCTACCATATGTAAGTAACAATATAAAGCACAAATAAAAGACAAGGTGCACTGCTAAACCATAAAATACAAAGGAGGCTATGTGAAATAAAGAAAGAATTTCTGCAAAAAGAGAGCTAACAAAAATCAGAAGGAGTAAAAACATAAAGTGAAAGAAAGAGAGAAGTGGTGGCAAATTGGAAGAAAATAACAAACTTAAACATTAAGATTAGTTTATAATAATTAACTTGAACTTTTTTATAATAATTAATTTGAACTTTTTTGACCTAACATACTTGGTCCAATAGACTAACTAGTATGAATGTATTGTAAAGTAACCAAATAACAATATGTTTCTTCACCAGTTTTTCAGCCTCTTTCTTTAACCACTATGTCTATATGGTTCAACATATCAAACAAGAAAGAGAAGACTAAATTATAGCAAAAATAAGTGTAACAAGTTGAAATAAAAAAATAAAATAGCATCATGTAATGTTCATATATAGCAATGAAACACGTAGATATCTCAATTACAATAAAAAAAAATTGAATGCTAGGAAAATAAAACATACAAAAATAAAAGAAGATTTGTTTTAAATTACAATGAACGCTTCCCTACTTATATATAAAAAAAAACACTAGAGAATATGAATGAATGTTTTCAATGTTGATTATAGTAAAAAAGACAGAAGTAGAAATATTGAGTGAATGAATAGCAATCAAAATATATATTAAGAACAAATTATTAGTAATTAAAATAATTTAAATTGTTTTATGAAAAAAAAATCCAATTCTTCCATAAAAACACATTTCTTAAATATGGTAAATATCATAAATTAGTTAAACATAACAACTAATATTTTAATATAGTATTATAATGAATATAATAACTATTATATTGAAATATAAAGTAAGAAAATATAATTTTATTCTTCGGAAATAAAATTAATAAGTTAGCAAACAAATAGATTATCTTATGAACCAACTAAATCAAATTATCATAATTTCAAATTTATTATTTTCACTTTTCTATCTATGCAGAATTGAAACATCGTCATATCCAGCAGAGGTTTCCACCTCTAAGTTTGACAACATGGCAAGGAAAGAATGCAATGAGACATCAAGTTGGCAATTTCGTCATGTTAGAGTAGTCATTACCTTATGTTAATTCAAATAACAAATATATTAAACAAGCCAATATGTCACTGTTTTACGCTAATCTTCCGTTTAGGAAAGTATTAAACAAGCCTATGAATTAGGAGTGTACAGATGACTAGTTTTGTTGTATAAAAAAAAAAAAAGACGACTAGTTTGTTTAGGTTGTATATGATACCTAAGAAAATTTAGTTAATTCATTGTACCTTTAAATTGTGATCTTCGAAAAATATTACGATCATATTTTAGCCTTAATTTTATCTCTTTTTTTTACTAAACGTTATTGTATCTCTTTGTTATTCTTAATTTGGTACTCAATTTATTTTCACATCTTTTCACTTATTTTTATTCTGAATTTTGCTATCATAATTTTAACCTCAAAATTTCATCTCTTTGTTTTTCATTTAATAATACCTTTTACTTAATTTTTCATCGTATTACTTCAAAATTACTTTTGTTTATGTCAAATGGATTCCAATTAATATAATTTCATCTGTCTTTGTTGCATAATAATAAAAATACTTAAATTAATGCTTTTTTTTTAAAGATAAATTAATGCATTTTATGTTACAATAAAATTGGTCGGAAAAAAGTTATAATATTGATATGCAAGCCAAATTTATGAGACTCAATGAGTGTAAAGAGCTACATCGTTGGAGAGAAACGTGAATGAGTTGCTTCAAGGTGATGTCGTTTATGAGAGTCACATGGGGATATCGACGGGAAAGGATGGGGTGGGGAGTACTTTCCCACTTTTTGCACCGTCACTCAAATTGTACCCTCGTCCTCGTTCTCGACCATGGGGAGTTTTTTCCTCCTCGTCCCCACATCTTGAGGAGCAATTTTTTTGTTGTTTTTAATCAATTAGTTGGTGTTAGGGTCGTGATACTCACAACCGAGACTATGTTGAAACTCGATGATGAACAATAATAATGCAAAATATTGATTGGGTATCAACTGAATGCATAAAATCCAATAAATAATACAAATAAATTTCTTAAACACACAAGGAATTAGGTTCGGAGATAAGCTCCTACATCTTGAGGAGCAAACCAAACCTAAATGATTGTCCATGATATGCGAAAATTACAGTCTGTAGAAATGATATAACTTATGCACTTTCTACGATTTTTCTCTCCTCTCTGTAATCTTTCTAAAATTTTCTCCCCTCTCTTCAATCTCATTAATTTTCCCTCTCAAAGTGTTTATGAATGTGCGTGGCTTCCAATTATGAAATTCTATCTGCGCAACAATTAAACAACCCTAAACGTAAACAAGCACAAAAAGTGAGGAAATTGACACTTGGGTTAGAGAAGTGAGCAAGAAGTGCGGCAACTTTAATGTGGTCAAGTGTTTAATTTTTTAAGCTTTTCAAACAAATACACAATAAAGAAGGAAAGGAGCAGTTCTTGTCATAATATGGAAGCTAAACGACAAAGTTCCTTCTGGTGGCCGTGGAAATTCCAATTCAGCCTTTCATATTAGAGAAATAATATTTGAACAACCATTTTTTGACAACTTTTGTGCCACTACCTAACTTTCTCTCATACGTGTTTTTACCTTCTCTCTATTGTTTTGGTTTTTGTGCCACTACCTAACTTTCTTTATATATTTTGGTTGTCCAACAAGGTGTCCTAACAAAGGGTTGTTTAAATAACATTCCTCTTCATATTAACAGTGAGTAGGTTGGGCTTTCAGCTTGAGCCTAACGTTAAGAGAAATGTGTTCTTTTCACACTTAATTTTTTAGTACTACACTGCCTCATACTTGGCAAAAAAATTAAAAAGTTACAAGGTCAAATTTAAGTTTTGAAACAAAAATATTTTAAGGAAGAAAATTCATTGTTTTTCATTAGTTACAATATGCCAAATACATGACGGTACATAGTGTAAATGTGGGAGCTAGCATGACCAGGGGCTACCTGAGCTAACCAGGGAGCAAACATATTATGGAACAAGTTTTTACAAACATATATAATACAACCAAATACATTGTTATCTTCTATATTTGACTTAAATTGATCAACGACCTTCTTAGAATCTAAAGCAAAATCAACATTATCATAATATGCTATCCAATTCAATGTTGTATGTAACACAACATCCTCTCCTCTAACGCCCCACATTTTTAATCCAAGACATTATTTAAAAAAAGTATTCTTTTTAAAAATGAGACTATTTATTTAATTTTTAAATAAATTATTAGAAGGAAAAGAATTAGAAAATTATCTATAAGAAAACTATTAAAATAAACCAATTAAATATTATTCTTTAAATTAATTATTTGCAAATTGAAGAAATTCACATCCGGATCTTACAATGAGTCAATTCTACAAAAAATAATACACCTCAAAAGATTTTAAATTACAATTACATTTCAATAAAAAACCCTATTTTCTTTTTCCAGCGCATAAAACCATCACATCATTCTTTAACCACAAATCATATAAATCAAACGAAACATATCATACAATATTATAAAATTAATCATACAGCACATAAACGATCAAAAAGAAAGAAATATAAAAAAATATCTTTTTTAGAAGGTCTTTATGCAATGATTCTTTATGCAATGTTATGTTTGCTCTTAAACTAAATGTTTCAGATATAAACAAACCACGCATCCTAACGAGCCTCAAAGGCTAAACAATCCAAACATGCTATGCAAATGTCATGATAATAAAACAAGCCACACATTCTATGCATATGTCATGCCATGATAATGAATTTCAAAATATATATATCCAGCCACTCAGTCAATTCTAATATAAAACCAAAACACTATGGCAACAACACAATTAAATCTTAATATTATATATTTTTATTCTCAAACATTACAAACCATATAAATCATAATCAATATTTCATTCTCATACACAAATTTCTTACAAACCATAATAAGAATTACCATTTTATTAACGATTAAACTTTATCATTTAGAAATTTAATTTAATTTTTTTTCTCTTTAACCACGATTATGAATTATACTCCTTAAATTATAAACCTCACCATTAGTTATAGTTATGATTAGTATAGGGAACTGCCTTTACCTTGGATGCTTTCCTTCCTAATAGCGCACTACAAAGCCACACAAAATGCTTGCAAACTGGGAATAAGATTTAGAAATTTTTTGAAAGCTGGTGACGATGGCGTGAGATGCTATTTGTTGGTGTAGCCCGGAGGTTTTAAAGGAGCTGAGAGCACTCTAAGGAGGAGTAAAAACGGATGACACACTAAAAAAAATTAAAGTAGAATTATTAGAAAATTAAAGTGGTGGTTATTGTGGAGGACAAAAACAAAATGCACTATTAAGGAGGTATTAATTTAGTCAACCCCTCTGATTTGTAGCAAGGTGACGTTGAAATTTTGTAAGGGAAAGAAGGATAATGTGTGAATAAAAAATGATACATATTCAATGACTATCAGCTAAACACATTTGGTTGGTAACTATAACAATTTATTTAATTTCATTTCCTTATTATTATCAGTTTTGATTCAGCACCATATTACTTTTCATTCTTGCAGAAATGGTTACATATGATGTATTATGAGAGTTGCACGTTAAGATGGATGAATTAAATGGATCAGCATCAATTAAAAGGGTGCATGGCGGTAAAGACTAAATCATGGATCTACTAATAAAATTACTCAACAAATACGAATAATATTATGATATTTTTAAGAGAATAGAGGGAATATAATTCTAATTAATTAATTATTCAAAACTGATGTTATGATTCCTTAAAAAAATCTTATAAAATAAATGTTTAATAATTAAATTATATCTAAAAAAATATTGAAAATGACTTATATAAAATTATGGGTCGATAATCTCCTATATCAACATCACAAAGAGAGGAGAAGCAATCGGTTTTTACAATCACGAATTCACTTGCAGAATTTCTCAAACATATGCTTATACCCACCATATTCGATGACGAAGTGAACGAGGCATCAATGTTTCACCTATATCTCCCAGGTCTCGGCTTCGTCCAAGTCACCAAGCGACTGCTACACCGCCCTTGTTTTAAACAATTCTCGATCTACCAGTTATAATTTTTTTAGTTTTTTTAAGAAGTTGAATAGCTCACTCAAAATTAACACCGGAAAAAATTGAACTGAGACATTGAGGAGGAGCATGAACTTAAATGTTTTTTTTAGTTATTATTACATTATAGTTTTATTATACATTTAATTGTCACACATTGGTTGTGTCTCAGAAATGATAGTTTAATGTATAAATCTTTATTTTTTATTTATTAATCTTTGATTTACTAGACAATATGTACTTAAGAATTTAGAATTTGATCTCTAAAAAAAAGAAAAGAATTTAGAATTTGATAAACGTATTTATAAGAATTTATCAATAATTTAGATATTACCATTTGAATCTAGTCATTCTTTTGATCCAGCAGCTTTGTATGACCGACCCATGTGAGCATTTAGATTGGAATCATAAATGATTAAAGCAAAGATACAGTTTTTTATTGGTGATCGGGCATATAGTATACTTTCACCTCTGAAAAGCTACTTTCTTAATCTTTAATTACTACCGTTTAAATCAGTCCTCTAACTTTCTTATTAGTCATCATGACATTAAGCTGTGAATCATATCAAAGAACTTATATCTTTTATTTAGATTAAAAAACTCATAAGTCATCATGGGTTTGCTATGAAGTATATATGAACAAATTGCGCAGCAAACCGTGCAATCACTGCTAAAAAAACAAAAATTAATGAGGGATATTTAGTGAGGAAAAACGTAAAATCTCTCTCTAATTCCGTCACTAAATTTTGCGACTAAGGAATTTGTGAGGAATTTCATTTTTTCGTCACTAATTTTCCTTGCTAATTTTACTTTTTCTAATAGTGAATTCATGGTTGCAGCCATTCGTACCATATAACAATCCACTTTCTACTTCAAAGAAAAACAATCCACTTTGTATAATTTATTTAAGACAATTCATCTTTCATGCTTATGGTCGGAAGTATATAAGATATACTAGATTTTCTTTGGTGTTTTTGGTTTTTACATTGTGTAAGTTAAAACTAATATATTCTTTATCAAAAGTTTGACTTCCTTTGACAAGAGGAAACATATAAAATTAAATCATAAAGAACTTATTCAAACACCCTAAGACAAACGAAGACTTACAATTTTTTATAAAGGCCCACATTTTGATCTTTGATGAATCACTATCTCTTATAGTGGTAACCATCCGTACGCAGCAATTTTGAATTTTAGGGCTACTCTTTATTATTATTAGACAAGAAGCTTTTAGTTGAGATATTGAGTATTGACATTGTATCCCATTATGACCCCATATAATGATGGGATTGAATCAAAGGACATGGCACCTCCCATATAATGTTTATATATGCAACTTTTTTTTTTGCCTGAATGTATGTGCAACTTGACACACTATATTATTGATTAGCCAACTTTATATCTCGGGGACCAAGTTTAATGAGCATAATTTGATAAAAAAAAAGAGTTTAAATACAAAATAAATACAAAGAAAGTTAACACAACTAAAATTTTATTGTTAGCAAACGAATTTTTTAACTATATAAGTTTAAGAGTTACTGATCACCAAGTATAGCTTACATACAAATAATGTTCACGAACTAGTAGGAAAAAAAATAGAGAGAAAAAACAGAAAACATCCTCATAATTGTCTAAATGTACATTTATATGGATAAATGATGGACGAATTGAAAAAACTTAAGTTGTGTATATGAGTGTGAGAGACATGATTAGATTCGTGTTACAATATTTTTTTTAATAAATAATATACTAAAGATGAATAAATTATACTTTTAGAACAAAAAAAAGGATAAATTAAGAAAATGCAAGGACAGTCTTGGTATTCTATTGTTACTCTAATGGATTTATGATATTGATCACGCTTTTCAAATTGTTATATACGATGCTTCAAGCCTATAAACCTTGAAAGAAATAATGGACAAAAGTGAAGATACACCTTTGCATTTTTTTCCACTCTCTCTTTGAGCAAGGTGAAATGTCAACTTCTGATGCATGCATCAGTCCAATCCTGTCCGTCTATCATCATCGTAGCATTATTAGAAAAGATGGTATGAATGTGATGACCAACCATCCCTTTGCTGTTCCGACAACAACAGCATGCCTCGGCCTCACCAAACCCAGACTTTGTCTTTCTGGCCTCATCAATATTTTCCCAGCCGCAAAATGCTCTTTAACATGTCTATAATTTTATATGAATTGATAGAAATATTGAAATATTGTTAGAGTGGATGTTATGATTGGTATTTAAACCTTTTTTCGATGTTTTGTTTCTTGAAGTAGGGTGTTTTTTTTTACGGGGCGATCACCTTTCTATATTTTTGAATTATAGATTAAGTACTCTTTGTATTTATTTTGAAATATTGAAATAAGAATAAAAAATTTAGCCCAAAATAAAGATTGCAAGTGAAATATGCGGAAATAACGAAATTAATGAAATAGAATTTAAATTATTAGTTGATCAAGATCTAGATGGACTAAACACAAACAATATAATTCATCTACTTGTGCAAGTAGTTGAAGAGAAAACACAACAAAATATGTGTTTAAACTTGTTGTAAGTTCCGCAAAGTTGCAGCACCGTGATTTATTAAACTTCAAAGTATAATAGTATTTTTCAAAATTATAGTGACTCATAGTGATTCTATTGATCTAAACCATTTTGAATTTTGAAAACTCTAAACCATTTTTTTCTTAAACTTGTTTTGAATTTTGGGATTTTTTTTTATTTATTTTTTTGTCGTTGGGGTAATGTGTATGCATGGATGGAACGTTCTGCTCTAACTGATATATATACTTGAAAAGCAAGCTATCAGTTATGCCACTGTTCTTGCTATCCTTTTCTCAGCTTGTCAGAACCACTATTACCATTTGGCATTTGCCATCACTCGTCCATGTTCCGTTATTTCCTTCTTACAATCTCCTACCAACAATCTTCTTGTAATTTTTTTACATTTGTGAAACAGTTTATGCATATATACATCAAACAATCTTCTTAAAATTTCAATAATTATTATATTTTTGGAAGATTAACTGAAGTTGAGTTGTAAATATTGTATTTCTAGAGCACAGAAAGGAAGAAAACAAGCAAGCCACCTCTATTTCCAAAAAAAATTGTTTTGGATTTTTTTATCAATCTTGGAGGACATTGATACGCGTACGGTACGTCAATGACATACATAAGTTTTCCTCTTAAAAAACATATATAAGTTTTGTTATATCATATAATATGAAAGACCTAAATTCTTTAATTCCAAAAAAAAATCATCACAATAAAAGGTTAAAAGTCAAAAACATATTTGGCTACAACAACAGCGAAACTTGAATACACAAATAATATTATATCATTATATTAATATATGACAAAACCACAAATTTCACTCGCTATGAAATAATGAAAAAAAATGGAGTAGAAATGTGAATAGGTTATACTAAACTAGGTTTTACAAGACCTAAACTTAGATTAGTCCAAAAACTTAAGTCCTAAATCTTACATGTAGTCTGTTATTTTAAGTTTAAATCTAACTTTTTAGAAAATCCGGTACATCATGTTAATATGTTTAAATAGTCATTTCATATAAACATATGTAAATAAGTAATCTAACATGTGTTTAAAAGACCAACAAACTAATCAACCAATTCCTTCCTTAAAAAAAAAAAATCAACCAATGAAATTAAACAATTCATTTTGATATTTAACATGATATTTTAAAGAATGTGACATTATATATATATACACATTATCATTTTTCACTTTTAGATTGTAATAATACAATTAAATATGTAAAATATTAATGTAGACTAATAATTTAAAGGTACTAGTGAAAAATATATCTAATTTCTAATTTAATCTAAAATAAAAATTTAATCTAAAGTCAAAATATATGGGTCAAGTAACTTTTACACATTACAATCATTTGAGGACAACTTTTATGACAATATTCTTTTTTCTCTTTTTTTATTAGTCAAAAGTTGTCACAAAATGGTTATATACGTGTGAAAAATAAAAATCATAGCTGGCCATCACATTATAAATTGGCTAAGATCCCTAAAGCATAACGAGTTTTGGATTAGAAAGAACCACAAGCCAGTAAGTGCTTTTTACCCCTCGATGGCTATGGATATAGATATTCCTATAATCTTGACAGTTGAAGTGTGAGCTCTATTGGAGATACATTGGTTTTCTTTGGATCTCTTTGAATTTTTTTAATTTTTTTTGGTAGATGGATCTCTTTAATTTATTCGGTCAAAATCAATTTTCGATATAACTAAACACACCAATAGTTAGTTTGAGAACTTTAATTAGTTTCACAATTTGAAATAGTGCAAAGAAACAAAAAAGAGCATAAGAGAAGTGTACTGCAGTGGTAATTAATTTTATGCCAAAGGAGGCATGTAATGCATATATCTGAGCAGTGATGCATTGCACTGGCACTGATCAGCTACTACATACATCACCATCAACTGGTTGTGGTCACATGGGGCATAATATATAGGTATTAATTTAAGATCGATGAAACATATATAGCAGCAGACCATGACCCAGGGGGGTCCTATCCCTGCTCACTGATCGCAACTTTCTCCAAAAGAAGAAAATAATACTGACACAACTCTTCAGTTATGATCAGTGTTATTATTAGTTCCACTTAATTACTACTGCATATTCCATTCGAATGAATTAAGGAAAATTTAATTAGCCTATGTTTGACTAATTAGTTTACTTGAATTTTTTAATTTTGCATTTGAAGCTTTGTTTATAATTAATATTGATATTTTTATAAATTGAATTGAACAAACATTCGAGTAAAACTTGCACATACTTGCAGAAGTCCAATTAGTCGAATGAATGACTAGTTGAACTAAGCACAGTCGAATATGAGAAATGTGAATCTTTTTCAAGTCAAAAAGGCTTTACGGGGACATGGTAGTGTCAGAATTGGTCAAAGACACATGAATTTGATTTCAAAGACTCGTGTTTCATGATTTTAGCTCCATGAAATAAGGTAAAGGATGCATGGACAAGACACCTAGAAATGCCGTGAAATAGGGGGAAACAAATCCGAATGTGAGGCACCACGTACATCCAACAAGGTCGCAAATACGCATATTGTCCACGAGTTCAGTCGAATAATGACAATTAGAGCTGGATTTTGTAGGTCACGATGTGTGGTTAATATGATTATGTATTTTGTCTCTTGTGTCTATAAATACAAATTGTAACAATCATTTTGACAAACACAATCAATCAAACAATGATTTTTACTTGCGATTTCATTTATTCATGTTTCCATTAGTTTAATAGTTAAAAATAATCCCTAGTAAACATTTTTAAAAGAGTTAAAGGAACGAAGAATAAAACTCTGTTTTTGATATAATTAATTTGAAAAAAATCTTTAAAGAAGTTAAGGAACTCACAACTGAAGAATAATACTCAATCTTTGATATGAACTTTTGATGGAGAGAGAAAAAAAAATCATTGTTGAGTTATTAGCTATTCTCAACTAATTTTCAACAAAGTGAGGAAGAAAATAAAATTAAAAAATAATGTGAGGATGTACCTTAGATTTAGTCGGCATGATTATTTATATGGCTTAATCTATATTAACCCGATCCGTTTCAAAATGAAGTGGGTGCATGCTAGACTGAATAAATTTAAAAGGTGATAAGTATATGTACTTACCTAAATTTTTTGTGTTTTAATATGTATCAAAATCTTAAACGGAAGAATAATAACTGAGGAAACTTTCGTTTCAATGAAAAAATAGGCATGGAAACTAGAAATCAAGCTCTAAGAATTTTCTTATGTAAAACAAAAATAAACAATGTTCATTCATGTTTATATATGGAATCATGATCAAAAGTCAAAAAGTTAGCATCAAATCCACTATACACGCGTCAGCAAGTGAAACCGGCTGTCTTCCATTCTTTCATTTTGCTATTTGCCACGTGTCGATGATGAATTAGCCAACAAAAAATCATATCATATTATAAATTTGTTAAAAATAATAATAATAATTAATATTAGTTATGCATGTTAGGGCATATAGGCACTTATTTATGCAGCTGGTTCATTCCTCCTTCAAAACAGTCCAACCCCACCTTCCTAAGCTGTACTGAACTACGACACACAACGAAGCAGCATTTTTTGTTTATGGAAATTTTGAAAGAACGATCTATTCTTCTTAGAATAAACAAGTTATTCAACGTGCGAGTCGTTGTCATGTTTTTTTTTTTTAAATGTATCAAAGTTGCAAATATAATTTAAGTGTCTCTTTGGTTGATGCGATTAAGCACTTAAATTGAAATTGTTTCTTAAAAAAAAAGTTATGATCTCCTTATAATTTTATGAATGACGGTTAAATTGTATAAATTATATTTATAGGTAATTTTGATGGTATGAGGGTTGATTGAAAGGTAGAGAACAATTTGTACTTCATTTTTTGTGGGGTTTAGTATCATTTGTACTTATCTCTTCTTTGAATAAGATAAATATAATTTGTTTGTTGTTAAAAAAATGTAACTTTTATTTATAATTTTATAGATTAATTGATTAAAAAAAATATTTGAGGATCAAAATGAAATTGAGAATAAAAATATTAACTAAAGACATTGAAGACGAAGATCATGTATGCAATTTAAATATCTTCAAAAATCAAATTATAGGGACCCTACCTCACACGTTCAAAAACTAAAATGAATGTTTACAATTTTATGACATATACCAATAATACCATTACTAGTACTAGTAATAAGTGCGTTGCAAATGGAGATATTCAAGATTTTGTGTTTGTGTCTGAAAACCAGAAAATAGGTCGTTTGATTGAACGATGGTAAATGTTGATGGAAGATACCTAGGTGACTCGAGTTAGGTTGGCTTTGGAGGGTTGTTATGGACAAAAAGTTATAAATATTTTATTTTATTTGCTACTCAAATTTCTTTGTTGTCCTACAACTAATTTTTCAGCTCGTTTAATCTATCTCATCTTGTCGCTAATGAGATTCCATAAGATTTGTTGAAGCTTGAATGATATCATATAGATTCATATGTTGCGAGAAGGTATCGAATATGCATATTTCTTGGTTAAACTTAGCTCTACTCGATGTTTCGAGGACTGGGTTCTTACGGGATTAGTTTTTTTTTTCTTTATTTTTTCCTAGCTTTATCTCATTTTATCAAAAAAATGATCAAACTTTATTTATCTTTCGACATATCAACTCTGTATAATCAAGAAAATCTTCTCAAACCGAATAGTTAACATAATAAAATATAAAAGAAAAGAATAATACCAGCAAAGAGTGGTATACACACAGACAAATAGTTGGTTTCTAATGTCAATATTTAACTCATCTCTTGACACTGTATGCATAATAAAATCGTTGGTACGTACATGATACACCATAGCACACGCATATACACAATTGTACACACACAGACATGGGGACCATTTCCTTTGTTGGTCTTAATATTTGAGTCTTTTCATTGACGACAGGATCCGACTCTGCCGCTTAACATCTTCAATCTTCATTTTTATTTTTATTTTCACTTTTATTATTATTTCTTCATCAATATCTATCTTCTTATTCCTTTTTCTTATCTTATAATATACAATATCTTTCACTCTTCTATTCCTATCTCATGGAAATGGAAGACCATAATCATCATCATCATCAACATCAACAACAACAACACTATGATAGTAATAGTATCACTGATCTCAGACAACTCATTAATATTGTTCCAAGATCAACTACCAATTTCCCTACGGCGGAGCTATTCCCCGCCGGCAACCCACATCAACAACATTATGAGATGATGATGTTTGGTAGACAAGTAGCAGATATAATGCCTCGTTGTCTTCATGATTTTGTTTCAACAGATTCAGCTGCTGTTGCTGTTACTGTTGCTACTGCCACTCCTACCAACACTACAACTAGTGCTTCAACTCCTTCATTTAGTGGTAACTTAGAAGCTGAAACTACTGGTTTCATTGGTGTTGATGCTTCAACTGGAAGATGGCCTAGACAAGAGACTCTTACACTTCTTGAGATTAGATCTCGTCTTGATCCTCAATTCAAAGAAGCTACTCAAAAAGGTCCTCTTTGGGATCAACTTTCTAGGTAGGTGTAACATTTTCTTTTTCACTCCTTTTCCTTCAAATTCAGCTTAAGAAAAGATAATTATTTATTATGTTTGTGTTGCAAAAAATGAGTGGCTAAATTAATCCACTAAAATTCAATCTTAATTAGTTTATGCTTGCACTTGGTTTTTTTTTTTAAATTTTGTCCCTACTTTTTGTGGAATTTTTGTTAAGGTTCTTTTATACTGGAAATGACTATACACTTGTGTAGTCTCTCAATTTTAGACTATAGTTCATATTCCAAGATTAGTACTACCTTTTTTCCCTTTTGAAATTGTGTACCCTCTTTTAAGTGCAAAGTGTTTCCCTTTTATTATCTCCTTATTTAAAATTCACTCAACTTTCGAATTCTTAACAAATTTATTGAGGGGTACAAAGGGATTCTTTTGCATTTCTAACTCTATTTACCTTACATGGAATGACACCAATCAATCACAAGCTCTTCCTTCAAAAACTCATTCCTATTGACAATTTAAATGACATTGCATAAAACATATTACACGACATTACATGGTAGTAGTATTTTTTTAACAAAAATAATTCTCATCGTACGTAGCATGTACTACTTTGGTAGTAGCAATATTCATAGCTCCAACTAGGGTTCAATATTAATTATCCCCCAATTAAACTTTTGTTTTTTTTTTTATATACTGAATTAGCATTGCTTGTATTGATGTTAAGGATAATGTGTGAAGAACATGGCTATCAAAGGAGTGGGAAAAAATGCAGGGAGAAGTTTGAGAATCTATACAAATACTACAAGAAGACTAAGGAAGGAAAAGCAGGAAGACAAGATGGGAAGCACTACAGATTCTTTCGTCAACTTGAAGCTTTATATGGAGAAAACAATAACCCTTCTTCATCTTCACTCCCGCAAAACAATTTTTGTACCAACAACAATCAAGAAATGTTTCATTCCCACATTAACAAACATTGTGATAGTCTCAGCCTCACAAACTCCACTGAATTCGACACATCATCGTCAGATGATGATGACAATGATCATAGTACTCATGAGGGGATCAAAGAGAGTGAGTACTCCATGGATAAGAGAAAAAAGAGGAGTAGTGGAAGAAGCTTCTGGAAGGTAAAGATAAAAGACTTCATTGATTCACAGCTGAAGAAATTGGTGGAGAAGCAAGAGGAATGGTTGGAGAAACTCACAAAGACATTGGAACAAAAGGAAAAAGAGAGGGTGTTAAGAGAAGAAGAGTGGAGGAAACAAGAGAAAGAAAGGTTGGAAAAAGAGCATAAATTTTGGGCCAAAGAAAGAGCATGGATTGAAGCTAGGGATGCTGCTTTAATGGAAGCTTTGCAAAAATTAACAGGTAATAATGATGAGATAATAAAGACTCAATCTTCTTCTCATGATGGAAATAAGAAGAGAAAGGAAAACTCAAGAAGTTGTTTTTACTTTGATGAGAACAACAATGTTGATCGGTCTTGTTTATATAATGTTAACAATGGAGATGGAGCTGGTTCCTATTGTGATGTTAATGATCAAAGAGAAGAACTTGGGAGAGTACAAATAAATGACGGTTCAAATTCTAATAATGTTGTTGCGGCTGAAAGTTGTTTCCCGTTCCTGATGAGTACTGAGGGAGGAAATTTGTGGGAGAATTACAACTTGAAGGTTAACAAAGCAAACCAAAACCAGTGAGTTAAAATTTCATAGCTTTTTTTTTCTTTCTTCTGAGGTGATCTCATAAATCATAATATAATGTAAGCAAAGAGCTAACTGAAGAAATGAGGTTTTTATGTATAGAGACATGATGATATTATTAGCTAGGTATGATCAATATTTTTATAGTCACCGGAATCTACTCAATCTAGGAGAGAAAAAATATGGTCAAACCTCAACAGAAAAATTGAAGACACAAAAGTTAGTTTAATGATGGGGGAGATATATTCCATCAAGTGTTGTTGGGGTATGACACTAATTCAGGTGAGTGTCTCCCGTACCTAATTATCATTTATGCTTTGCAAATGGATCTGGAATTGTAGTACTTTGATATATTGATTGCATCTTCAAATGATGTAATAATTCATGTATGGCTTTCTCTCCTTACTCCTCTATCTATCATTCTTTTATGTAATTTTAGGATGTTTAAATAGTGTGGGCCTTCATTGAATCATTGTTTGTGTGTTCGCCGTAATTAAGAGATAAATTACTTTACTTTTTAATTAATATTGATCAATAGTTTTATGGTTTCTTAGATTTTTTTAGTGGAACTCATCCTCATTTCTCAAACTAAATATATGATTTTTTTTTTAAACAAAATGGATGATTCTTTTACAAATATTCTAATTGTATAAAAGCCAAATTAAAAAATACTCCATGTGACCATTTTTTGAAATATAAGCATATATTAATTAATGAACTCTCCATTATTCATTTCTCTAAAAAATATTTATTTAAAATGCATCTGCATGTAAATATAATACATTATCAATTAAATCAGGAGAATTAAACATAAGGTTGGAGACTTGAAGACTAGTCTTAAAAACATATGACTTCTGCTTAAGTAGAAGCAAAACAGAGTATATAGAATGTAATTTTAGCAAAAGATGAATTATTCCCACCTTAAGGTGAAATTTGAAGATCATCTCATACCACAAGTTACACGGTTTAACTATTTAATTAGGTACATAGTACAAAATAATGAAGAAATAGAATTTGATCTAAATTACCGTATTCAAGTTGGATGGTCAAAATGGAGAAGACCCTCTAGTGTTTTAAGTGATACGAAAGTTTCTCTCAATTTTTATTGAACAGCTTGTATGAAATGGAGTGGCAAAGATGAGGATGTTGCATTCAATGTATAATAACATTTGATAGGTAGTTGGGGTAGCACCTATGCATGTAAAGAGAACACATGTCGATTGTATAGAAAGAGGGTGGATCGCATGGAGGATATGAAAATTACTAAAGGCAGAGGAAGATCTAGAAACACTTAGAGAAACTATTATAAAAGATTTAGAGATTAATAAGTTAGATTCAAATATGATTTATGATAAAATATTATGACGTAATATATTGCATGCAACCGATCGCATTTGGTGAAATAAGGCGTGATTTTTGTGGAATAAAACTTCATTCAATATACGATTGGACTATATATCTCATTTGTTTAAAAAAAACTGAATTAAATGTTTTATTCATTGGTCATTTTTCTAAGAGTGGTTTATGTAATTGAATCCCAACAATAAATATGTAGTACACCGACCAAAGAATTGAGTCTATAATAGAAGACTTTAAATCCTACAACTTGATGAATTGAAGTTTCAATTTTGGCTGAAAGAGATATTTAAATTTAGTGTGTCTTACCAACTTCAAATAAGATTTTACCTAATGAAGAGGATGTGGGTAAAACCAAACAATAAAATATAAGTACACAGAAGAAAGAAAGTATTTCTCAACGAAAAAGTTATGAGTTTTTTCCTAACCTAGAACGAGGCATAATGTAAATCGTAAAAAAACGTCAGACGTTTTTTTTTAACATTCTCTCTAATACTCACTCTATTATTGACTACAATACATTCGGTTTCTCTACTTCATATAAAATTCATTTTCAAAAAGTATGATTCATAAGTTTCATTCTATAAAAAAAATGTGTTAAGAGAGGGTTAAAAATAATGTCCACAACTTTCCTTTATCGTAAGTAACCCTCTATCTGGCCTTGTTACTGTACGCCCATGCGGTGGCCTGTTGTAAATGAAGTTTTCTATTTTCAAGGCTAAGAACTAAAATTTGGTTGAAGTTAAGATATCGAAATATATATATTCCAACTTGTTTTAGAATATCTTGCACTGTCCAGCTTGGTAGGTCACTATAAAATGACAACACTGTTTGTTGTGTTTTGTATAGTAGGAACATTAATTAAATGCGATCCAGCAGAGTAAAATTGCAGTACACGAATTCTCTGGCAAGACCGTTCCTTCCAATATTGTTTAGCTAGTCACCATTTATAATTTATAATGTACTAGCTAGTCAAATACTAATGGAAAATAATGGGGTAAATAAATAACTGAATTGGACCATATATGAGAAAGTCTCAAAATTATTCTTTGAAAATACAATTTTCTTTCCTCCATTTTAAAGGCACCTGTAATTATTAGGATATTAGCAAGTGCATAAATGATACATAAGTGATGAATAACTACCCTATCTGCAATAGTACATTAATACGAAGTGATGAAAGCGAAATAAGTACCCTAAAGTTTGGCAAACAAATTACCAGTAATAATTTTCTGCAAGGAAAGGGACAAATTATGAAGAGAGGCTTTAGTGCAGTGGTTTTTGCATTTTACGGGTAGGGTGGTGTGGTAGTAGTAATAGTACGTAGCGGCACAGGCACTAGAACCGCTACTACACGCTGAGTCTGTGCAGATATATACACATGCATTGCATCATACTTTACACCTTACCTCACGCTACTAGTACTAGCTTATGGTCATGGACTGCCAGTATCCGTACCTGGGAAGTAAAGAACTTTCCTACTAAAGGGAGACATTTTGGCAGTTTTTCCTCACCTTTTTCCTCCTTCTTTATTTGCTAATTTGTCTTCAACCTTATAGACAGACACTCAAGTAATTAAAGAGTCAAAGGGTGCCAAAATCGATCACTCTTTCTTTGTGGGTGGGGTGGGGGGAGAGGGTGTGCATAGTTCAATTCATACATAATACTATACTATGCTTTTTCTGTGACGTGACTACCTGCACAGTTCCAGTTGCAGCTTGGTTACCTCAAAATTGTGTGTGTGTGTGTTTTGTTAATCAAAGAATTGCATTAACTATCTAAATCACACTACATACGATGATGTCTAATTAAGGAAAAGAAAACCCTATCACAACTAAAATGAAAGAAGTAATTTTGCACATAAAATTAGACACAATTTTGTCATTTGATCACGAATCAACCCACCACAAGGTGATCTTCGATTGCTGATAAAATGAAATACATGACGTTGTGTTTAAGGGGACCAGGAGGAATAAACTCATCTAAGATTCTGATGTACAATGTTGATTGTAGTTGCAATGTAACAACGATGTGATGAACGTGATTGTTAATTGGATTTCATAGCTTCTCTACCATATTTGATCACCTTGTCTTCTAAAGAAACAACGCCATAACTCCAAAGATGTGCGTGTTTGTTAAACATGTTTTTAATCCTTACAAAAATTCCAAATTCTATTTTTCTTTCATCACACAAAAATCACACCTTAAAGTTTTAATCCTATAAAAAAAATTGCAATTACATTTTGAATTTTTTTCTAGCATGTTTAGCAAATTATAAAAAGTGTTTCCATAAAGTTTTAGAACTTTTTAACAAAAGATGGGTTAAATATGAGTTTTTTTAAACATTAAAAACTCAAGATTTAAAAAAAAAAAAAAAAAAAAAAAAAAGAAGAAGAATGTGCAACACTCAAGATTTAACTAGGTTGACACCCCTTGATCGCCACCAAAACTGCAACACTTGAGAAAAACCCAAGATAAAAGTCATGAAGATCTGACATTAGAAACCAAATTTTGAGCTCTTTTTTTGTGAAAGAAGATTTTATTATTGCAAAAAATCATTTAAAAATATAAGTTGACTTAATAGTAGTGACAAAAAACTGTTTGCTGGATAATATTCATGAACTAAAAAGTTTAATTTTTTTTATGTGGACTAAAAGTAAAATTTAAAAAAATTTAGAGAGGAAAAATATATTTAACTCTATAGGAAAGAGATATTGTGTGCCTTAGAATTCAGATGGGAGATTCTGGCTTCAAAAGCTTGCTTATAATTAATTTTTTGGGATGTAAAAGGCAACAATTATTATATATCAATGCAATCAGGTTCTGACATGAGTTCGTAAACAAACAAACAATCAGACATATGAATACGAAAGCTCAAGAAGGACTCATTATTTATACATAATACAGTACTTATACTGTTATACATTTCATTGATGTCTAGATGAAGTTCTGTTAGTGGGATACGCCAAAAATAACTACCATATCCTAAATAGACACTACAATACTACTTACCTCATAATCCAAGCCAAATAACATTTTCCATTTCTCTGTTTATAGATGGAATCCAATTCAATTTCCCTCCGATTCTCAAGAGATACTTTTCATGATTCGCCATCTTAGCCCAAATATGTCTTATGAACAAATCAAGAAATCCTACTGCTGAATGCTTAGCCACCACCAATTGTTGGCGCAGTGGCAGTTAAGCCCACTCAACAAGCAGCAGTTGCAATCGAAACTGTTAGGCAAATTGCTCTTCTCCCTTTCAAAATGGTTCATTCCCTCAATTATGTTCAAAGTGAGTTAACTATTCCTGGACATTTTTCTTCGTGAGTTAACTCGCGTAGGCACGTGAATGAGAAAAAACAAAAATGAGAACAATTTTCAGGCTAGAGTTGGTCTATCACTGTCACTCTTACAAAGAAGAGGAAACCAAATGCAATTATGAATCTAGTCACTTCATGCGTTTTATCAATTTACAACCTTAAAAATCCAATTATTGGATGGAAAGAAATACAATTTTTTTTTTTTTGGATTACGAAATAATAAATTTTAATCCTAAGATCAGATTCATGAAATTGAAAGATCCCAAATTAGTGAAAAGGAGTGTGTACTAAAACGCAACCTTAGATACTCCAATGTAAAAAAAAAAAACAACTAAATCATCCGAAGGAAAAAAAATACTAAGATTATAGTTTTATCAATACTAAGAAATGGCACTGACAATAATTAAGGGAAAAACTCAATCAGAAAGAAAAACAGAAACTAAAAAAAACGAAAAAGGGCTTGTGCCAAGCCAATAAAGCTCTTATAATGTTGATGCCAATAGCAAAAAAAAGATCACTACGTTAGTATTTGTAATCCTTGACATGGAGAGACTCAGAGGCACCTTCACCAAGGGTAGCATCACCTTTATATGTTCCCAAAGTTGCATGTGAGTTTGCCCTGCACCTAGAGATGAATGCATCCTGAGCCTTCTTAATGTTTTCATCTTTCCCTCCCCATGCCTTGAGAGTACTCTGCTGAAGTGCTCTTCCAAAAGAGAAAGAAAGTGCCCACGGCTTCTTTGCCTTCAACTTGTTCATGGCATTGAGGTTGAGTGTTGCCTCCTCCTCACTCTGTCCACCAGACAAGAACACAACAGCAGGAACTGCAGCTGGAACCGTTCGCTGCAAAGCTTTAACCGTATATTCGGCTATAACTTCAGGGGCAACCTTTGGAGAATCTGAACCAGGGGTGACCATGTTAGGCTTCAAAAGGGTGCCTTCGAGCAGAACATGATGGTCGTTTAAAGCTTTGTAGCATGCAGCCAGAACACGTTCAGTCACCTCGGCACACTTGTTGATGTCATGAGATCCATCTACGAGGATTTCGGGCTCGACTATAGGAACTAAGCCATTTTCTTGGCATATGACAGCGTAGCGAGCTAGACCATAGGCATTCTCGTGGATAGCCAGCTCAGATGGCTCAGTGGGACCAATCTTGAGGACAGCACGCCACTTCGCGAATCGGGCACCAGCTTCATAGTACTTTTGGCAACGCTGACCGAGGCCGTCCAAACCTTGGGTGGTGGTTTCCCCATTGGTTCCAGCTAGCTCTACAGTGCCCTTGTCAACCTTAATGCCAGGAAGAACTCCTCCTTCCTTCAACAACTCTACGAAAGGTTTTCCTGCGATAAAAAACAAAGATTAGGAACTAAAAAAGGCCCAAAAATATGGCATGATTTAGGCCTTGTTTGGATATACAACTTAATTTAACACTTATAGCATAAGTATTCATATAAATGCTTGAATATAAGTTATTTCTATAACTAAAGATTAAACAAAGTAAAACTGTTTTCATTTAAACTATTAGCTGTTTTCGTAAGCTATTTTGGAGAGCTTGTGGATATATCACAAACTCATACCATAAACTCTCAAATAGTCTCAAAATTCTTACACCAGTGGATAAGTTCAAATATATCAAATCAAAGAGGCTCTTAAACATAAATTGTAAAACAAGGTAATAGTCATAATTAAGAAACTATATAAATACATACGAACGGTGTAAGTATAATTTTGCTCATTGATTCCTCATAAGAAGATACTTAAGTTGTACTGCAAAATGTATCTTACAAATATCATTAAATAAGGAGCATAACTACCTGCAGCTGTCTTTTGGTAAAGGGTTTCCTCAAACAAAATCACACCACTGAGACACTCAAAAGCACCAGGGGTGGTGAAAAGGAGTTCACGGAGAGCACGCCTGTTTGTTTCGACATTCTCAACATTAATGCTGGCCAAACGCTTCCCAATTGTACCAGTTGATTCATCAGCGGCAAGGATACCCTTCCCTGGGCTGCCAATGTAAGCAGCATTGGCAATGAGTTCATCTGCAATTCATCAGCACATTATTAGTAGATAACATATTTTTTTCAATCCTGCCATAATAGCAGTTTACCTCTACAATAAACTCATTTCAGTTTTAGGCGAATAAATATAGGGGAAGGAAAACAAACAACTAACAGCATTTACCTTCTTAATCAGGGAAAAAAATGACAACTTGTTTCAACAATAGAACTAATTAAAGTTGTTCTGTGCAGGAGGGGAAGACATATGAACTGAACTAACTTTTATTAATCCAGAGATATTTAATTGAATTACTACAAAGATGTAATCTAATTATAGTTATCAATTCTGAATAGTGGCACTAGCATGTAACGGCCAACCAATCTAAAAAGTTCTATAGCACAATAGCACATTGTGCGATGAGCCCTATCCTGATTATTTTGTTAGATACAAAACAATTAATGCTATGTATATACTATAGAAATGCTGAAAAAAATTAAATAATAATAACTCATGAAATATTCATATGAATAAATAACATTAAAAACCATGACATAGGTCTAAAGCAAAACATAGAAGTGAATGCCAAAAGATGTCAAGAAAATAAACAAGTTTAAGCATCTAAGGCTTAAAGTAAACAAACATGGTTTTATTTTTTCTGAAGCATTTAGCTGCTGCTATTATGGCCACAACAGTTAAACACTTAGCTAGAGTTCTAATGGTAGTCACCGGCTGCTCGGCTTTATCGCATAAAGTGCACCGTTGACTACTTAAATACCAATGTTTGTGCAAAATTATTGAGTTGAATTACTTTAACGTGTACCAATCTTTCTTTATAATTTTAACCAAGTTTGTGTAACATAAAAACTCAACAACCCAGATCTTAAGAGTCATGACAGGCATCAGGATCTAAATTGTTTATTTTTATTATAAAAATTTGCATTAATCCCAAATTAAAAGTATGGAACCAATCAACTTAATGTCAGGAAAGGACAAAATCACAGAATTAAACGTAAAAGGGTTAACAAAATAGTCATATCCACAATAGAAAAGATCAAATTTTGCTATCTTAAGATCACAAGTATGAAGCATAGTAAAAGGGCTAACAAAATAACCAACATTAGAAAAAATAAAATTTTGATAACATGATCAGTTTACCCAGATGGAAAAACTACTAGCATAATTTTTCAACCATAATCGATCCTAAGAAAGTAGATAGCATAAATCGATGACATAAATAATAATGAATGAAACACAGGAGTGAATGAGAGAATACCTTGGTATTTGCTCTTGAAGGCAGACATGGTGGGTAGTGTATGTATAGAGAGAGAGAGAGAGAGAGAGAGAGATTGAGATTGAGAGAAGAAAAGTAGAGAGGGTTTTGTGTTATTGATGACAAGAATGAAGGGTTTATATTTCTCTGAGCGTGATATAAGGTAGCGTGGACAAGGGGTAAGTGCGTTACCATATGGCGTGGTACGCGTGGACAAGGGGGCAAGTGGCGTGAGATTAATTTTTATGTACTGTGTAATTTATTTTTTAGACCCTACAAAATCAAATCCTTTGAGATTAGTCCTATTTAATTTTAGAAAAAGATTGGTGAACGCCTTGTTTTTGCTTTGGAGGGTAAAAATGTGGGATCTATCTGAAATAAATTGATGGATGAGATGAATATCACTGTCCTTAATTTTAATAGTAACTTTAATTCCAATAAAAACGTAACTCATTTTGACCCATAATGTCAAATAATGAATGATAGGGTAAACCAAAGGTTGATTGGACATGCCACGTAGATATTTTAATTGATGTAGCGCCCATGAGATTTTTTATTGAATCTACTCCTTACACATATGCTCATAAGCAAGAATTCATGAAATCAACCATGAACCATTTATTCCTTACCTACAACAAGTTACCAAAACAAATCACCAAAACCTTACCAAAAAAAAATAGTGTCAAACATAATAGAATGAAAGAGAAGATGTGATAGGGAGAAGAGGGGATGTCCATCTCTAACAATCGGATCTTGCAGTATTTTCTTTCGCTCTCAGTGTGTTTTGTTAGCAACTGTATTTGCCTTTCTCATATCCTACTCCATTTTTCAGCAACATACCTTACCTTCATAAATGTACTTGAAATAATATGGATTTTTTTTATAGTGGGGGTATCGCACACATTATTTTAGTATCAACACAAAAACATCCCAACTATTCAGCTAACACTTACGGTACCTTGCTAAAGCTGCTAACTCCATCACCAATTCAACACCGATTGTTGGAAGGTGCAATGGAGTTCAACCCACTCATCAAGCAGCAGTTGCACCCTAGGCTGCCAGAGTTAGTCTCCTTTTACAATTTACAAAGAAGAGAGAGCAGATATGATTATGAATCTAGTCAATTGATTAGTTTTATCAAATTACTCCTTAAAAGTCTAATTATTGGACGGAAAGAAAAGCTCAATTTTAATCTTAATCTCAAGTTCTTGAAATTGTAAGATACCAAATCAGTGATAAGGTGTGTAGTGTAGGTACTAAAGCTAACCATATATGCTCATATCTGTAAAACAACTAAATTATTTAAAGGAATTCACTCAGTATTAGGTCATGAATAAACATGAGTTAATCACATTAACTTTTTCTTTTCTAAATTCTTTTAAAAGTGGTCATGTGCAGCTCACATTATTATGCTTCATTAGTGTGTCATCTTTAAAAAAATAAAACCCTAAAAATCTGTTTCCGGTATCTTTGACATGTCCTATATCCCCGCTACAGAATTGCATACACTATTGCAGTGGTAGCGAAATAGTCATAACATATCAGATTTTATTGCCTTTTGCACAAATGTCTCTTCACAGTAACGCTGCTAACAGCACTGGACTTGGAAGTTCAAAGTATCTCTGCCATCAAATTCTCTAATTTAACAATAACACTTTAATTCTTTTCAAAATTTAATAGCCTTGCCCAAGAATAGCTCTATGCATATACAGCTGACAAAATGTTTTCAGATCCAATTTGCATTGAAACAAGAAATGCCACTTAACAATATTAAAGAGCAAACCTCAATAAGAGAGAAAAACAGAAGCCAAAAAAAAATGTGGAAGAGGACCGACCAAGCCAATAGCGCAAAAATCCATAATAAAGCTCGTATAATGTCTATGGCAATAGTGCAAAAATCTCCCCGAAAGAACATCACAACTTTTAGTATTTGTAATCCTTAACATGGAGAGACTCGGAGGCACCTTCACCAAGGGTAGAGTCACCTTTATAAGTTCCCAAAGTTGCTTGTGAGTTAGCCCTGCACCTAGAAATGAATGCATCTTGAGCCTTCTTAATGTTTTCATCTTTCCCTCCCCATGCCTTGAGAGTACTCTGCTGAAGTGCTCTTCCAAAAGAGAAAGAAAGTGCCCACGGCTTCTTTCCCTTCAACTTGTTCATGGCATTGAGATTGAGTGTTGCCTCCTCCTCACTCTGTCCACCAGACAAGAACACAGCAGCAGGAACTGCAGCCGGAACCGTTCGCTGCAATGCCTTAATGGTATATTCAGCTATAACTTCAGGGGCAACCTTTTGAGAATCTGAACCAGGGGTTACCATGTTAGGCTTCAAAAGAGTTCCTTCAAGCAGAACATGATGATCACTTAAAGCTTTGTCGCATGCAGCCAGAACACGTTCAGTCACCTCAGCACACTTGTTGATGTCATGAGATCCATCCACTAGGATTTCTGGCTCCACTATAGGAACTAGGCCATTCTCTTGGCATATAACAGCATAGCGAGCTAGACCGTAGGCATTCTCGTGGATAGCTAGCTCAGATGGCTCGTCGGGACCAATCTTGAGGACAGCACGCCACTTCGTGAATCGGGCACCAGCTTCATAGTACTTCTGGTAACGCTGACCAAGCCCGTCCAAACCTTGGGTGGTCGTTTCCCCATTGGTTCCAGCAAGCTCTACAGTGCCCTTGTCAGCCTTAATACCAGGGAGAACTCATCCTTCCTTTAACAACTCGACGAAAGGTTTTCCTGCGATAAATTACATTAAAAAAAAAGTTTAGGAACCTATGATGACTGAAAAATATGGCATGTTTTTTGCCATGTTCGGATAAAGAATTTAATTAAGCACTTATATATAAGTTATTTCTATAACAAAAAAATAAAATAAAGTCAAAATGTTTTCATATAAATTATCGGTTGTTTTCATAAGTTATCCTTGAGAGCTTATGGAAATAAGTTCAGCAATTAATGGCAACTGAAAATAGAGTAAATTTGTTTTCATCTAAGGTTTACATTGTTTTCAAAAGCTATCATTGAGAGCTTATGCATATGTCATAAGCTTATATCATGAACTCTCTCAAACATCTCACAAATACTTATGACACTAAATAAGCTCAAATAAATTAATCCAAAAAGAACCTTAGACATAAACTGAAAAACAAGGTAATAGTCATATCTAAGAACATGTGTCAATACATAAGAAAGGTGTAAGTAAGATTTTGCTCATTGATTCCTAGTAAGGAAATACTTAACATGTACTGCAAAATATATCTTTCTAACATCATAAATAAAGTGCGTAAGTACCTGCAGCTGTCTTTTGGTATAAAGTTTCCTCAAACAAAATCACCCCACTGAGGCAGTCAAAAGCTCCAGGGGTAGTGAACAGGATGAGAAGAATGAGAAATTGAGAGAAGAAAAGTAGAGAGGGTTTGTGTTATGTTATTCGATGAGAAGAATGAAGGGTTTAAGGATATATGGTGGCGTGTACAAGGGGTAGGTGCGTTACCATGTATGTGTGTATCTCTTTTTTATTTTGGCGTGGACAAGGGGTAAGTACAATTCAGCATTTTTTTTTTTTACTACAATACTTTATATATTGTATTTTCGTTAATAAATAAAATGCTTAATCTCAATGTATTTTTTGCTAACAAAAGCACTTTGGGATTTATCGATTATCTCTGGTAGAATTATTTTCAGACGCTCGAGGCACAAAATGAAAAGAAGAGAAGAAATTGGATCACATTAACGGATACCTCTAATTGAATGAAATTCTTCAAGCGCTTTATTATTCCAGAGCACACACATTTTAGATGAAGATATACAATTCCAAATAAGATAAACCAAACTAGAGAGAAAATCAATCTCTTTAAGAGTCCCTTTAATAAAGCACCAATTCAGACATTCATAAGTTTTATTTAGTTCAATTTTAATAGTCATCCACATTGTTCTACCTAATTTCATTTTCACATAATGAATCATTTCCTATGCTATGATAATACTTCTGGTCTACTTTAAGTGTTTCTTAAAGACCTCAAACACAAACCTCGTATATATTGTAATCTTGTATCAAGTATTTCCTTTTAGACAGATTGAATGAGTGATTTTATGTAAAGCCTCTGAGGCTAGATTGTGTGCTTGTGTAAAGCTTGACTTGTTAGCATGTTGAGGTTAGTATAATGCGAAAAGTATAGATTCAGTGGTAATCTAAGAAAAGTGTTAAGTGTTGATTACGTTTTTGTTTTTTGAGGGTAAGTGTTGAGTACGTTCTCATCTCGGTAAAATAATGAAAAAGCTCATAAAATGTGTGGACTAGACATAGCACAAGCTTTAGGGTGAACCAGCATAATCTCTTGTGTGATTCTTCTATACTTAATTTTATATACTAATCACACAAAACACACATTATTCGTTAAACTAAAATCAAGCATATTTTGATAGATACAAACTTTCTTTTTAATGAGAAAGGTTCACTTTTGTTTTTTATCTAAGTATCCACTTAAGATAAATTTTGTTAAGTGAAGCTTTACAATTTAAAAAAGGTCATAATTGAAACCTCATTTCTTATAGCAATCTCATCCACTTCAGCATGTCCTGACCCTAGTGAACCTACAAAACTCAACTCGCCTAAACTTTTATTAAATAAAAAAGGTATCATAAAGTTGTTAAACATATTTGTCCTTCCATAAACATGTTCCAAAGTAAACAAGTTACCTACGTAATAACTATTAATTAGGTGTGTTCTTTATGTGCAAAATTTGGTGCTTAACCTATTAGCTCCATGAGTTGAAACATTTGTCGAGTTGTACTTCTGTCAATGATCCCTTTTTTATCAAACAAATATGCAGACAAATGAGTTGCTCCCTCCGTCCCATAATAATTGAGTTATTTGCGGGAAAAAAGTGTCCCAAAATAACTGAGTCATTTCACTTTTCAATATAATATTAATTACTTTTTTCCCTTTTTCCCTTTATATCTCTTATTAATACTACTTTCATCATTTCCAATTCAATATATTCCATTTTACATTTATGATAGTGGAGAATGCACCAATGCTTAACAAGTGCACTTAAAACTATTTTTCTCTCTCATTCATTTATACATTTTTCTTAATACGTGTGAAATGAACTTTTGGTTCAGTTAATCCGCGACAGAGGGAGTATGTTTTTCAGTTGTGGGTTTCTAAACTACTCTAGAGAACGTTTAGCTTGAATGACTATCTACAGTAGCATGAAATATAAAAGAAAGGATAAAAATAAGTAAATAGTCGTTTAATTCATTGAACGCAGGGAAAATAATTTTTACAATAGATATTTATTAACTTAGAAATATACACTAAACATGTTTTTTGTGTTCTTGATCCACTAACTCGCATATTATATCATATAGGATCTTGTCGAACAACACTAATGTAAGTAACTACCATGGTGGCTGAGTTAAACCTTCAACTATATGTTAGCTAAGTTCTTTACTTTTATGGCAACAAACCTTCCACTACCCAGTTATTAAGGAAGTAGGCCTTCATGTTCATTTTGAACTTAGTCCTTTAATTTCTTGCTTGTGCGGCTAAGTTGAGGGCAAAAGTACACTTTTGTGACTCATTGTTCGTCGGTTGACCAACTATCAACTACTCGTGTTCTCTACATCCCTATTGTTAAGGGACCGGTTGTTATCCATATTTTTGCTATCCATATTTTCGCTTCTTAAACATATGGGGTTCAAATCAAATCCTCCTCTACGATTTCAAAAGATTAGGTTTGGATTCTCTAGTACGATTTTTCTCTATATTTTATTGCTATATCTCTCTCTTGAAAGTTCTCTCTCGCAATCATCTTTTCATTTTCCCTCATATTCTCTCTAGTCTCACTCGCATTATTATTTTTGGAGAATGAATATCAAATTTGTCTTCTTTTCTTTGCACATAACCACCTCTCACTTCATCCTCAATGTCATGGAAAGTAATTCTATAACACTTTTGACTTGCTAAATTTTATGACATAATCTCTTAGAGTGTATTTGGATGGAGGAATGTTTTGAGGTAATGTAATGTTTTGAGGAAATTGTTTTGAGGTAATTCTATTCTTTTCTTTGCACATAATCTCTCACTTCATCCTCAATGTCATTGTTTGGATGATAATTTTGAGAATTTTCAAAATGATGGAAGTTTATGAAGTATTTTGTTCAAATTAAATGACACCTAAGATCTAAGAATTTCAAATTTCTTCATTCTTATAAATTTTAAAATTTTGCATTTTGATCCTCAAATTTTTCAAATTGACCCCCAATAAATTTCCCAAAAATTGCAAATTAACCCCATTTGTTTGGAAATTACAAATTTACCCATCAATTTTTTCAAAGTTATAAATTGACCCCTAATTTCATTTTTCAAACTTGACCTAAAAAAATTAAAATTTATAAAAGCTGCCCAAAAATGATGACAATGAACTTTTTTTATTACTCTATCCAAACAAGAATATTTAGAAATAAAATCAATTTAATTGAATCACTTGAATTGCCTATAATTCTAAATTCTTTTAAATTTCTCAATTATCTCATTCAAACACACTCTTAACCTCTTACTAAACATTTCCACCAACCTAACAACACCAATTACAAATTTCAATCTCATTTAAACGTAGTAGTCAAGTTCAATCGTCCGCCGATAATCAATTCAACCATTAGTCGATTCTACATTAGTTTATTCTGCATCAACTTATTGTGGGGCACATATAGGCAAATACTCGTGACTAAATACATTATCGACCAATTAATTTTGAGTATATCAACAAATTGAAATTTTGGTTAGAAGTTCTTAAATTGTCTGATTTGACAGTGTAGTTATCTTCTTACGTAAAAGAATCACATTCAACTAGTTAATTAAGCAGCATGGAGTGCAAAACCAAGACGCATTCATAAATAGATCGTTGATTTAGATTGAAGTGTCCTCCATAATTTCGAAAAAAAAAAAAAAAAAAAACTCCACTTTTGCAAACTCAAGCTCATTTCCAATCTCCAGCGAACACCATTAATTAATTAATTAACAGATTATACAGAATCAATAAATTTATGCACATATCTTAGTATAAAAAATAGGTTAATTTACATTTATATTCATATAACAGTACATGTAATTACAATTACAAATGAAAAACAAAAGATATGTTATCATGTGACATATGAAATCAGTTTGTTTCAGTCTTCAAAAAACCAGTTTAACAAACTCCCAAGAAATTAAACAAAAAGATAGAATCAATCAGGCAGGGTTCTTACATCCACATATCAACAAAGAGAATCCAATTCTATCTTGTTCCTTTTGTTTCTGCAAATTCTTCTCTTCCAACCATAACCTACTATTCAAACCACTCCTTGTCCTAAACATAAAAACAGCAGAAACAGAATCAATATTACTAGGATTGAAAATCCAATCATGCAAATCCCACATCATATCCACAACCAAACCATCCACAAAAATTGTTTGATTCCCACGAAAATTCCACTTCAATCTCTTAACCTTAAACACCATCTTCTTATCCATAAACAAACACAACATGTGACTCTTTGATCCTTCTTCTTCAACGACACACTTTATCAATATATCATGTGAAATTCCTGTTTCAGAAAACTTTGCCTTTGTTTCATAAACACTTGTGCCAGAAAATCTTTCACTTCTTGAAACCATTGAGAATTTTGCATCATGGTTTTTCTTATCTTCCAAGTTCTTCAACAATTCTTCTTCTTTGTCTCCAAGGAATAAACCCAATTCAGAGTTCACCAAAACCATGACGTAAAACCCATTAACCGGTTCAGGTCCTTCATCATACTTAGCATCAGAAAGATCCCATAAAACTTTGACTTCAAAATTTTGATTTTGAAACGTATCAGTGCCTTTGTTCTGTTTCAATAACAGGGGAGGATTTCCATTGAATTTTGAGAAAACATTGACATAATCAGAATCAGAATCAGAATCAGAAGTGATGTTTATGATGAAGCCTTGTCCAATGAGTTTCTTGGTCCAAGTTAGTGTGATGAGAAATTGTTGTTGAATTGATAGAAAGTTGAGTTTGTATATGCAAGTAACTGAATTTTGAATTGAAGGGTTATTGAGTTTTGGAATGATTGAATTTGAAGGTCTTGAACAATATAAATCAGATACTCTAATAGCATGTTCATTGTAACAAGATGTTATGCCTCTCATAATTTTTTGAACAAGAAAAATAAAAGGTTAGTAATATGTGACTATGTGGTTAAGAAATAAACCGACATATATGAAGACAATTTTGTGGTACGTACGTGTGAGTTGTGACAAGAATAATTATATAGGAAAAGCTTAGGTCGCAGGTTATTCTTGTGTATTTGGATATGGTGGAAGTAAGAATAATATGTGAAGAGAAAAAGAGAGAAGAGAGAAGGAGATTAAATTAATTGAAGGTGACAAAAGACAAAGGCACTTCCCCTTTTCTAGGATTTTTCAGTGTGAAAGAATTGTCCTTTCTGTTCTGTTTTGTTGCTTAACTGTAGAGACAATTAGAGAAACATTGTGAAGACAAAATTTTATGTAAGAAAACGAAATCCATGATATTTGGTTCTACATTCAATGATATTATTTTATTATATATAATAATAATTGAATAATAATAATAATAATAATAATTTTTAAATCAGATATCTTCTATGCAACTGTAAAGACAAATTCTTAAATGCAATATAGAACAAAGTACTTACTCAAGAGTTCTAGTTTTGTTGTTAAAATTGGTTTCAAACACATTATTAATTCTAATTAAGCTAGACTATAAGACGTTTGAATCAACTTCATCGTATCATAAAAACACTCTTAAAGTATTCAAAGTTGTAATGACTTATCATTATCATCGTATTATTAAAACACTCTTAAAACATCCAAAATTACGATCATCGTATGTGGATTTCTAGTCTCCACGACGCTTATTTTTTTAATGTAATTTTTTAATAAACACTTGACCACTATGGTGGATGCCTACTCATTTTAAATTCAAATTCAGACTATAAGTAGGATATTATACCTAAAGTTGTACAAAGATGTGACTTGTGTGATTTACATAAAAGAAATTAATTGTAATTACTTATGAATAGAAGAAACTCAAGAGATGGCTGCAACTGCTTACGTTTCTTTTGGCGTCACTTAAAGTGATTAAATACAATTAATCAAGATTTGACCCTTATAGTTGTAAATTTTTTGTCAGTTATGTGTATCAATGTAAGGATTAAATATGGATAAGATCCGGTCAAAAAAACTATGGATAAGATAACAAATATTAAAAAAATATAAGCAATAAGGCATTTCTCATACAAAAAGAAGTAAAAAGGCATTGAATAGTTAGCGAGTTTAGGAAGGTGGGTTTGTATGAAAAGCAAGATGTTTTAAATAGGCTGAATTAAGGAGGGTATTTTCATTTGCTTGACATGTGGGTTGGGATGAATGTGACATAAAATGTAAAAGATAATAACGAAGTTGAGTGAGAAATGGATGAAGATGCAAAGATGAAAGTGATAGTTGGACCCATGAATTAAAGTCAGGCTGGAGATTCACCTACTTGAAACTAAGATAAATATCATTCAAGTATTCTTTAAACTTTCTTTATTACTTATCTTTCGAATTAGTTACTACTATGAATAAGTTACAAAAAGCTTATCCTTTCCGTTTATTAAAGTAAAAACAATGGAAATAGAGCTAGGATAGCCAATTTGAACTTTTAATACAATTTTTTTTTGTTGAGAGAAACTTTTCATATACTTGCCTTTGTACTATTTGTCCATAAAATAAATTGCCTTTGTAATGTGTATTAAATTTTTGTAAAAAAAAGGTGGTATTTTCAGTTACGTGGGAAACACAAATTCAACTTGCTAATTAGGGAAAGTTTAACAGTCTACCTAATTTAGTACCTCTCTTTTTGGTTTTCACTCACCAATTATGTGGGGACAGATAATATTGAGTTAACTATTGGACAAAAATAAATTTTTGACGTTACTTTTAATTTACCTTAGAAACCACCTTGTTTTGTTGATAAGATTTTCTTTCTTACAAAGATAAAAATCTGTTTTTTTTTTATCTCATTCGTCATAACATTTACCGCATATTTTAGCTTTTCTCTCCATTTCTTTTGGGTAAAATGAATTCAAAGTCCTTTGATTTAAGTTCATATACCAAGTTGATCATTTGTCATTTCCACGTGATTTTGGTTTATTAATTTGTTTATATATGAAATTTTGAGTTTGAAATCAAAGATATATATGCAAATATGGGGTGATTAATCTTAAATTTAAAGATTGAGAGTCCATATAAAAATAAAACTATTGATTTAATCTTAAAAATTCATATCTAAACATACCAAAGAACCAAAATAATGAGAGAGAGAGAGAGAGAGAGGGGAACTAAATTATTATCTAAAACTAAATTAAACGATCACATGGTAATTTTGTCTTTCTTTTTCAATAATCCTCTTTTCTCTGCATATATCACCCTTTGACAATTATTATTCGTAAAAAGTAGCTCAGGATTAGGAATACTTGGAAAAACATCTATTGACCAAAATGAAAGAAATGTAACTAAAGTCTCGTGAGGCATCTAATTACAATGCAACCACCATTGACAGCCTATAAAGAGAGAGGAAAGTAGTCCAAACTATACACAATTTAATTATTGTTAAAGTAAAATTGTGTATGTTGGGTGATTTTGCTTC
>Ga0315915_1000403_pt1 | contig 42993 bp, 20 predicted proteins | sample MpolbnodulesMG_FD_207738 | JGI IMG/M metagenome (GOLD analysis project Ga0315915, IMG submission 207738) | Medicago polymorpha root nodule microbial communities from Los Angeles, California, United States - branched nodules | ecosystem: Host-associated > Plants > Roots > Nodule | place: USA... | reverse complement strand
AAGCGAAATTTGAAGAAAACAAATTGTAATCACACACCAAAGAAAATGCATCATACAGAAGAGAGGAAATATGAAAATGCGAAAGAAAAAAAAAGAGAAAAATGAAAACCTGAACGATTTTGTCACAGTTACTGGTGTCCGGTGACCTTCTTCGGCTGCGATTTCCGGCGAGTTTGTGATTCTGAAAGGGTAAAGCGGCGGTGGCTGCGTTTTGTTTTTTTCCTGATTCAATGGAGATGATGAGTTGATGGGCCTCCTATAAAAACAAGTTGATTGGGCTTAGGTTAGAGTCTCCTTCTTTTTTTTTAAACTTTCTTTTCCCACTCTCCGCACTTCTCACGCGTCCTCCGTAATTCTCAAAATACCTCGTTCATATATTATGATCCGAAACTTTTTTTTTTCTTCAAAGTTTCGGATTATATAACCTAAGTCCCCTGAAAATTCATCAGTAGTACGGCATCTACCCCTACTGTGACTGCTCTCGTTAAGCGGATGCAGTCTTGGTAGGTATGTCGTGTCTAATGCGGTCCATATTAAAAAATGTCAAAATCACATATATAAATCAACAAGATTACACAAAATTACAAAAATAAAGACATGTTCAACACATTGAACACGTTCATATTATATAATTCAAACCAAGAATAATCTGATTTGGATTATATCAAAAGTAAAGGCTTGAAATATGATGATTTTAACCTTACCTTACCTTGTGTTTGGTGTTCAAAAAGGCTTGGAATGTGATGATTTAGACCAAAAAATCTTCAAGAATCACATAATGTGGGAAGTTCCAACTTTGGATGGTGAGAGAAGTTCAAGAGATTCGCTTATATATAATATAGGAGGGTTTCAAATTATATAATATGAACACTTTTAAAAGATGTTCAGATTATATGATCTAAACGAGGTATTTTGGAAATATTAATGGGCACATGAGAAGCTATAAAGCGTGAACGAAATTCTCTTTTTTAAATTATTTCTTTTCTTTTATTAAAATTTTGTTTATTTTTTCAAGTATAAGTAAGTTTGTTCATTATTTTTATTTTATCTTACATAGTTTATGGCATCATTTAAAACTATATGTTAATGTTAATGTTTAATGGTGTGAATCAAAAATAAAGAAAAAAATGCATATAAGTTTGATTATCAAAATGGACTAATTGAAATGTTTATCACCGAAAAAATACGTAGATTTTAACAAAAGATGAAGAGAGTGTAATTTTGGGCATAAAAATGAATTTTTGAGCTCCACTATTGTGTAGAAACTTTTTGTGTTTAAAATATGTCAAAAAATTCATTCAAAGATATATATTGATTTAATAGAATAGAGATCCCCGCGAGCTTAACTCAGTTGGTAGGGATATTGCATATTATATGCAGGGGCCGGGGTTCGAACTCCGGACACCCCACATCTCCACATTAAAAATGTGTGAGCTCTAACAACTAAGTTACTTGAAAATTTTCTAGAAACGTCAATGTGTTACTATTTTTATGGGAATGAAAAACAAAATTTCATCATTTTGTAAGGATAAAAATATATTTGAAACTAAAAATAAAAGAGTTATAAAAGAAGTTGATTTATAAATTAATATCGTGTATTTATACATCAATAAAGTGATAATAGGAACGTAATATAAAAGAAATGTCAAAATTGTAAGATCGGATGTCGTGACTCGGGTTCGAACTCGGGACCTCACAGTTGTATGTGAGTTTAATTTCAGTGGATTACCACTTCATCTATGACAAAAAAAAAAATTGGATTGTTTATCCTATTAACCATAAATGTGTATGTTTAAAGACTCGCAATGTCAAAAAGGGTGTTTGTGGACCAGTTCAATTTGGTTTTGACTAAACAAATTGCTCAAACCGTTAAAAAAAACATTGTTTTGAGTTTGGTTTTCCCGTTTTTTGAATAATACTTGAGCCAAACTCATTCGATATATAACGGGTTGGTTTGAGTTGAATTGATCGGATGATGACGTTGAATTGTTTGGATGATGACCTTTGTTTAAGAACATATATTAACATAACAAGCCAAGAAGAGGAAAATTCCACCTCATTCTTATTTATTTTTAATAAAAAATTATAAAATTATAGTTTAATTGAGATTTTTTAGTACTTGTACATCCATTGTCAAAAACGCTAAATTGCTTATTAACAACACCTTTTCACACGCAAAGCATTTCGCTAGTTGTTAATGTTTCGTCTACGCTCAACAGAACCCCCTCGGGGTACAGCATCGTTGAGACTTGTACAGTTTAACTGTTGTTGTCGCTGAACCTTATCAAACCCCAACACCTCCTTACCGCGAGAATTCTCTTGTCCTTGATCACCCTGTCAGATTGATTTCCGACGTCTTGAACACACCATAGACCAATCGCCCATATCCCTCCAATGTGTGTCGCCTTGACTAGAATCCTACTCCTCCTGTTGAACCTCACCACTGGTGGATGAGACCATCGACGCGGTTGTCCCTGGTGATTCGGAAAGGAGCTCTCTCTCATGTTTGGTAAAAAAAAAACTTTTCTATTTTGATGAATTGATTTTGCTTATTCTTCCAATTATGTGATGAACATGATCACACAATCAATGCAACAAACCAGAGTCGTAAAATCATCATAAATGAATAGCAAATAAACAAAAACAAACATAAGCATCATACAAAACTTCATGGAGATTACTATTACAAAATTACACTTGTAAAAACTAAAATAGTAGTCTTTAAAATAGAAAAGTTAAATTCCACAAATAGGATCTAAATTATTTGATAGAAACAAGCTAAAATAACATGTTTCTGCAATCAAATGTTAAACTAGTAAAAACTACACCATGTTTCTCATAAATTACATTTACTAAATTATTTGACAGAAAAACTAGCTAAAAGAAGCATGTGTGTAAGAGCACTAAACCATGTTTTCTGAAATCAAATGTTATGACCTCATGCAACAAGCACTACAGTACACATGTTTCTGCAATTAAAGGATGAGAAAATAACAAAGCAACACGCCATTTGCATTTTTATCATGGGGTAAGGATGTTAAGAATTATAAGAACAGAACTGCTATATAGTGCGAACTAAGATCGACGAATTTTCACAAAACAGATAAAGAAATTAAAATCCAAAATAAACTAATCATTGGAGGTGAATCACTTACCAAAATCTAAGAAACTAGCCATTCATGTAGTGGACACAGAGTAAGCCACACAAGCTCTTTGCATGACAGAGAGCTTTATTAGGTAGATAATTTCTCTGGTGTGGTGATAATGTTGTAAATTGTTTATAAGTAAGTCCCAAGTTCAGTAAATATGTAAAAACTATATCACTTGATGTGTGTAAAAGTATATGGAGCACACTATTTCCTGCTACATGCCTTCAGTCATGTAGAGAAATGCAGGGTTAGTAATGATACTCATATGAGCTAATAAAATTGACTGAATATCATAATATGTAGAACCAACACTTCAGATTGAAGTTGTGTTGTTTAGGGTAGTTTACAATTCATTTATTATATATAAAAAAAATCATAACACTCATCTATTCCTAATAACCATACTCTTCAACCTCTTAGGTAAAGCTATACGCTAAGGAAAACAATCAACCATGCATTCCTCCAATTGGAAGAAGGCTTTCATTATAAATAACCATTTGACAACATTTATGCCTTCCTCTAACCCCAATATCTTCAATCACCTCAGTATTTAAATCAAACCTTGCAACTTCTTCGTCCTTCTTCATGTAAACTATATCAGCATTCTTTCCAACTACAATAGGTTCTTCCACACCATATAAGGGTCCGATTTTAAAAAGCCTTGTCCATGATTCCGCGACACCAATTTCACCCAAAATTGATATGAAAAAATAAAATGGATCGTCTTCATACTCAATCATAGCAATGGACTCTTTCAACACCACCATATGTTTAAAAAATCTACCCCAATTATAGTTGAAGGGTTATGTAATGAAGACCTCATCACTCAAGTTAAATGATACCAACACCTCATCCCCGTAGTAATCTTCATAGCCCCACCAATGGCACATACCTTGGCAATACACCGATTTACCGGTGTTTTGCCATTGGTCAGTCCAAGTATGATTTGGCATTTCAACTTCAAGATCCCTCCAACTGTTACTTTTTAGGCTATATATCTGCCATAAAGACTCATCACTTGGATCATCCTTCTCGATATCTTCAAAGAAACAAAAATATCGAATTAACTTGTAGTCATCTGTGACAGAATCATAACCAAACCCGTGAATGTTAATGAGAGTAGGTATTGTAGGTAGATCTTCAAAAACAGATCCAGGGGGAAATGCTTTGAGAATTGTGTGCTCAAAGGAGCCATTAGGAATGGGCTTGAATTCATCCGTAGATGGATTCCACAATACAACTTTTTGTTCAAGTTTGTATTGAATATAAGCTGTGTCAACTCTCACACCTCCTTGACAAAGACAAAGTATGCCATTAACAACGGAACCAACGATAAAAATACCTGCGGAATCTTCTTCAAATGGAGGTGGCAATTTGCCATAATTTCAATGACCAATTTGCCTATTATCTCATAATAAAACCTTTAATCTCTAGTCTCTTTATAGTAAAACGTTTTCTATGAAACAAGGGAGCAATATGAATTATTCTAGAGAATTCATCCAAGTTCGAATTTTAATTAATAGAGTCCTTAAAAATCTTCACTTACCTCCCAGTTCAATTCCAAATTACCTACGCTCTTTATGCTTAAGCAAAAAAAAACTGATATGTACTGCCCCTATTTAAAGCTAGAGTTTTCTTTTGAAAGGTTAAAGATATATATAGTTTACAAATGCGTTTTGTTTATTTTTTTTTATACTAATTCGCTGTCTAATTTGAAACGTAAATTCTTCATAACACTAAAACTCAAAATGGAAATGTAAAACAAAAACATAAAAAAAAATAAAATAAAAAAAAACTCTAGAATGTTAGTATGGGAACATCCCCTTATTAGATATGTTCACCACTTTCCATCTTTTGCAAGCTTTGAATCTCAAAGGACCCTTGTAGGAATTGCATACATATTTCACGAGATCATCCTCCTGTAGAAAAGAATTAGGGATATTAATAAGGGAGAGAAATTTAAGTGTTTATATAACTAAAGATTAATATGTTAGTGTAGAAAAAAAAATGTTAATAACCAGGGCCGGCCTAAGGGGTTGTCACTAAAGTAAGAGTTTTAGGCCCCCAAAGTTTTTTATGCCTCGTAGTATTAGACCTCTTTTTTTTTTTTTTGAAAATATTTTTGTTTGTCAAATTTTGTTAAAATATTCACTTGAAGCTCAAGTGGCATGTAAATGATGAGTCATAGTTCATTTTACAATTTCGATTGCAATGCTAATTATTTTATTGGTTTGAATCTTAAATTTGTTTTGCCTTCAGATTTCTATCGATCTAATTCGATGTCGTTTGTTCTAAATATATTAAGACATGTAGTGCGTAATCAAAGTTTGTAAAAGTAAAATATTAATTTATATTTCTATCATTTCAATATTATTTTGTTATTTTAAGATCTTTAACAATTGGTAAATATAATATAGCGAAAGAGAATATACTCTTACAATATGACAAACCAAAGTTTGATTTCTAGCGGATAAAATACTCATATTTAGTGTCTCACACACTTCATATAGAATTACTTTCAATTGAGGGAACTTATGATTTATTTTTTTTTAATTTTGTCTCAATCTCTTAAAAAATAATAAAAATAATGAATACAAGATAATGCTTTGCTCAAAATAATAAAAATAAAATATAAGATAAAGTTATGAGGAAGCAAGGAAATTTGAGATATGTGAAAAGGCTAAGTTTCAATCCTTTTTTTTTTTTTTTGAAAGGTTCAATCCTATTTCTTGTTTGTCTTGTCAAAAAAAAAATCCTATTTCTTGTTTGATGTATGTTTCTTAGTTTGCCTGTTTTTTCGCTTTATTTACTTCTTATTTGTAATTTGGTAATTTTGTAACTTTTTTAATTATGTCTGACATTGTTTTTGTCGGAAGGACTGTTTTGATTTTTTAATATATTTCATTTTGATCTGTTAAAATAAACTATGCAGAAAAAAAAATGCATATTGAATATATCTAGTAAAATTCTTTTTGATGGAATATAGATCTAGTAACTAAAGTAATAAAAAAAATACTCAAAACCATTATTTCATAATTATTATTATTATTTTATTTAAGAAACAGTAACAACCACCTTTACGGTGGTAACAATATAAAGTTTTTCTTACACAAAGCGGCAGCAGCATTTGACCTTAAAGGAGGAGAGCAGTCGTTATAATTCATTCCATCATGCTCTAGACACAATCCAACTTCATTCAAATAAATCTGTTTATTTTTTCAAATACAAAGTTCTGGGTTTTTTTTCTTCTTTCCAATGGCATTCACTATGGCCTTCTCCACATCGGCATGATCATAGGTTTTCATTGCATCTGGTTGAATGTTTTCCTTTTTGAATGCATTCATAATGTATAATCTATCTTTGATGTTTAGGGCAAGGGTAAAATAGTCTAGCACACTCTTGACCAAAAAAAATAATAGTCTATCGACACTAAATTCTGACCGAGAGCAAGAGCCGTGCTCTTCCCATTCATGCTCCCAAGGGGTTGCCACTAAATTAAGGGCTTTAAGCCCCCGAGTTTTTTAAGCTTCGTATTTGGCTTTATATTTTTGTCTTTAAAAATATTTTTGAACGGTAAATTTTGTAACATGTTCACACGAAGCTCAAATGGTATATAAATGAAGAGTCATATTTCATGTTGCAAGTTCGATCAATTTTATAGCTATTTTATTGGTTATTTGAACTTTAAATTCTTTTTGCCTTTAAATTCCTATCAATCTAATTCGATGTTGGTTGTTCTAAATATGTTAAGACAAGTAGTGTGTAATCAAAGTTTGTAAAAGTAAAAAATTAATTTATATTTGTGTCATTTCAATATTATTTTGTTATTTTAAGATCTCTGACAATTGGTAAATAATGTATATATTAAATATTATTTTCGACACACGCACGCACGCACGCGCGTGCGCCCACACACACACATATTAAAAAGGTCACGCACTAAGGGCGTTGATTATAGCGAAAAAAGATATACTCTCACAATATGACAAACCAAAGTTTGATTTCTAGCTAACAAAATACTCATATTTAATTAGTGTCTGACACACATCATATAAAATTACTTTCAATTGAGGGAATTTATGGAAAAAAAATTCTTAATTTTGTCTTATTCTCTCTAAACACACTTAAAATACCTCTATTTAAATGTCGATGGGTTTAATATATCATTATTCACAATGAAAGCTAAGAAACACCACTAATTGACAATTTTAAACCCAGCGACATTTAATTTCTGATGGATTTTAACCGGTGGTAGTTAACTATCGATGAATTTCGGAGTTAAATTTGTCATTTCTTAATATTTCTTAGCTTTGTGTGAAGTGTGAACAACAATTATCTCCATTGATAGGTTTGCAGCGTTTTGGAGTGACAGTGGTGTTGCTGGGATAAAGTCCATGTAATGTGAAATTCTCCAAGGTAATGTTAGGCATGTAGCTGGGGGGGTCATTGCTCGACCAGCTTCAAAAACTCGTTCTGGGAGATGGAGTGAGGAACCAAAAGCAAAACAAACCATAGTATCATAATTGGTTTCATGTTGAAAATGTTTTGATAGTAAGTGATAATGAGCAAAGAAGTGAGTGAGCGATAATGTGTGAAAAAATGCAGTAATTTATTGGAAATTTTTTTGTAATTAAGGATTAACACATGTTATTTCATAAGTATTTTGTCAGTTAGAAATTAAACTTTGATTTGTCACATTGTGAGAGCAGCGGCGAAGCTAGCAATAATTTTATGAGGTGACCGCTCGAAAGTAACCAAAGTCACAAAAAATTATTACACTTAAAAATATACCAACTAACTCAATAAAATTTATTTTTTTGGGTAGCCATAGCTACCCCTTTGTTGTACAAGCATTCACCCCTATGTGAGAGTATATCCTTTTTCACTATAATCAACTCTGGTAGTGTGTGACCTTTTTAATATGTGTATGTGGACGTGGGCGTTCGCGTGCGCACGTGTTTGTTGAACATAATATTTAATATAGACATTATTTATCAATTGTTGGAGATCTTAAAATAAAAAATTAATATTGAAATGATACAAATATAAATTATTTTTATACCTTTACAAACTTTGATTACACACTTAGTCTTAATATATTTAGAACAACCAACATTGAATTAGATTCATATGAATTAAAGGTAAAAAGAAATTAAGATTCAAATAATCAATAAAATTGCTAGTATTGAAATCGAACTTTGAACATGAATGAGCTATTGGGTTTCTGTGTGCAAGTACCAGAGAGACTTCTTGTATATGAATTTGTTTCAAACAAGAGTCTTGATTGCTTCGTATTTGTTGTACCACCTCTTCCTCAGGTATATTTCCTCCTATCTCTCCATGTCATTGGTCGACACCAATACATGTAATCATGAAGTGAATAACTTGTGATTTGCATTACTGAATCAATGTTTACATGATGTATTTATTTATAGACTATTGATGTTATACAATAAGATTCTATGAGGTAGCATATAAAAAATCAACCTAAGCTATGCTAACATTTAATTACTTAAGAAGCAAGTAAGCGCAGTCAACTATATTGTTGACCTTTTCTTCTCATGATGGTTTTATTGTTTTCTAAACTAGTATCTCTATTTCTTTAGTTATGATTGAATATTACACTTAATTACATAGCTCTAAAATTGATTTAATTTGTATGTTTTAATGCAGAACGAAATACAAGAAGAGCATAACTAACATGGAGATTATGTAACAATATCATTTTAGGGATTGCTCAAGGACTTTGTTACATTCATGAGGGTATACCACAATTCCTCCACCGCGATCTAAAACCAACAAATATTCATTTGGATGAAGAAATGAATCCAAAAATATCCGATTTTGGTCTGGCTAGATTCTTTAGTGAGGACGAAACTCTAAAATATATAAAACAAAGTTGTGGGTACCTTGTAAGTAAGCAAAATAAATATTAATTGTTAATATTAAGTAGTGTATTATTTTGAAAGCATTTTTTTTAATTCATAAAACTTATTCATTTGGTTTGCAAAGGATATATGCCAACCGAGTATTTATGTTTTGGACAGTATTCCGTCAAGTTTGATGTGTACAATTTCGGAATTATCGTCTTAGAGATAATTACTGGTCTTAAACACAAAAGAGATATAGAAGATCAAAAACGTCATGTAAGTATTTCTTTCATTCTTGTTTTTTTGTGTGTTAGACACTGATTAAATGAGTATTTTATCAGTTAGAAATTAAACTTTGGTTTGTCACATTGTAAGAGTATATCCTCTTTTGTTATAATCAACTCTGCTAGTGTGTAACTTTTCTAATATGTGTGTATGGGCGCGTGCATGCATGTGTGTTGAAAATAATATTTAATATAGACATTATTTACCAATTGTTAGAGATCTTAAAATAACAAAATAATATTGAAATGATACAAATATAAATTACACACTTGTCTTAATATATTTAGAACAACCGACATCGAATTAGATCGATAGGAATATGAAGACAAAAAGAATTTATGGTTCAAATAACCAATAAAATTACTAGCATTAAAATTGAACTTACAATAGAAACTATAACTCCTCATTTACATACCACTTGAGTAAACATATTTACAAAATTTAAAGTACACATATTTACAAAATTTAAAGTACGATAAAAAATATAAGGCTGATAAAAAATATGAGGCTTATATAGAGTTTCAAAAACATGAAGGCCTAAAACCCTTGTTTTAGTGGCAGTCCCTTGGGTCGGCCCTTATGTGGTCTATATATAATTATTCCTCAAAACAAATCTATATATATGATTATAAACATTTGCAAATTTAACACGTAACAACTATATATGACTACACTTATTTAATGCATTTCTTAATGGCTTTGTATTTTAAAATCGTTTTTGAAGTGTAGTCTTATGAAATGAATTGATAAAATTTAAGTTGCATCTAATTAGAGATAGGAATCTCTTGATATGTTAAAAGTTTAACATTTTTTTAACATAAATAAGCGATATTCATTCATTTAAATTAATAGAGTACATCGATACAATGAAAATTTGTTAAAAACAAAAGGAATGAATCTGTGAACAAACTCACAACATCCATGTTAATAGCATAAAACGGAAAAGTATTAAAGCCTACACATATGACTATATTTAAGTCTCCAGAATACTCATGTCTCCGGATCTGCAACGTTGACGACTCCATAGTCATTGATTTGATCTGCACTGGATTGAAGCTGGTCTAACAATATGAATCAAACAAATACCTGAACGAAACAAGAAAGACAAACAACGTCACACAAAGACGACGAACAAAACAACGTTGTACTAATACGACGAAATCACAAAAGAAAAAACAAAATAGATGTGAAAATCACTTATTTAAATAAAAGGGAAATAGAAAAACGAGTTAGAGGGGTGATATTAGGTCTTTCCGCATTTATATATTAAAGATTAAAGATTTGGACAGCTAAATTATTCAAACCTATGTATAATGTGAGTTATTCATAAATGTAGTAAATGAAAAAAAAAGGTAATATAAAAAAAAAATTCTTTTTGCAACACTAAAAAAATATTCTTGTATCTATAGCAAGTAAGAAAATGTGCATTATATGCATGAGAAAAACGTATAGATGCGAATTAAAAAAAAAACACTGTAATACAAAAAAAAAAAATGTGATACACATAAAATATTGACAAAATATTTTTTATTTTATTTTGCAAATGCGACACGAAACATCTATATTTGAGAAAATAATTTTTTCATATAAAAGTCATTTTGACCTTAAAGAAAATGATATCATAATTTTCTTATTAGAGCATTGACCTTAAATTTGACCTCAAAGAAAATATGTTTTTCACCGTGTGTACTATCATGTACTTTAATTTAATTTATTTGTGTAATATATGTATTATTTAGGCCCCGTTTGGATAAATAGCTTATACATGTGCTTATAGCATTAGAGCTTATAGCACTAGAGCTTACATTATAAGCTCTTATACTCAATAAGTTTTTTATGTTTAGATATGTATACTAAAAAGTACTTATATAAATTGAAGTGTTTGGAAGTGTCATTACACAAGCAATTATGAAATGTTAAAATATTTTTAATTTAAAATATATATAATCAAAGAATCAAACCACGATTATAAAGCTAAAAAAACAATATTAAAATATCATAATAATACTTATATATATATAGGTTAAATATGTTTTTTGGTCCCTATAAAAATATATCAACTTTCCGTTTTAGTCACTCTAAAACTTGTATTAGATTTTTAGTCCCTCAAAAAAATTTCATCTTCACTTCTAGTCTCTCTTTTTAAATAAACTTATATGTATAATTTATATTTTTGCAGAAAAATTTATAATATTATAAGAATCTCTTCCAAAATATTTAGAATTTTTTAACAAAAAAAATTCATATTCAATTCATGTTTTGTTGAAATTTTCTAAATTTTAAAATTAAGTAAGGACTAAACTTAAAAGATCCCAATTTTATAGAGACCAAAAACATATTTAACCCAAAAATATATTACACATGAATTGACTTAAAAATAATGACCAAAAGTGGTGATTGAAAATTTTAAGGGGACTAAAAATTGAAGAAAAATTTTAGATGGACTAAAATGAAAAGTTAGTATATTTATAGAGAATAATATTAAATTTGCATAAAGATAAAACAAATGTGTTAACGAGAATCCTTAAAAAAAATGTGTATGAGAAAAAGGACCAATTACAAAAATATGTGTGTTACATTATTTTTTTTTGAAAGAGTGTCTTACATTATAAATAATGATAAAGGAAATAGATGTATATATAATTAATTAGATACTCACCACCGTAAAAGATAAATATAACAAATAAAATATGGGTTTGGGAAAAGGTGGAACTGAGAGAATCGAAGTTAGTAGCATTATTTGCATAAGCTCTGTATAAGCAATTTGGTAAGCTTAAAATTAAGGCTTATTAAAATATGACATAAGCAGCTATTTTTATTACTTTACCTAAACGCCTTTAAAAAGACTTATGTTAATAGATAAGTCACATAAGCTCAAAATAAGCCAATCCAAACAGGCCCTTAGTGTTGAACCAAAATGAGTTTTGAACAATGTCTCTAACGTTTTGATGATAACAAAATATGAAAGAACATTTGAATATGTTAATGTGTGTTTAAGTGTGCAGGACCATATAATTAAATTCTGACTCTCAAAGTCATCTTTTAGTTCTGAAATATCAAGACTCTGAACGTATTGGGAAGCATCTGAAGCCAAAAAAAAAGAAGATATTGTGACTTTGAACAAGATCTAAAAAAGGTCAAATTTAAGGTCAATGCTCTAATAAGAATAGACATTTTGCTAAGAAGCCTATGATGGAAACAAGATTCTAAAGGTTGAAGCATTTGAAGATAACGTCAGCACCTAGAGACTCTAACTCTGTTTGTCGTCTTCCAAAAGAGTATTGCTTTCAAACTCTAAGTAGTACCACATGCAGAAATAAACAAGAAAAATCAAGGACAAAGAGAATGTAACAGATTATTGTATTAGAAGAAAAACATTTTATAATGACTACTCAACGCCATTATTCATTTGATAAAAAGCTTCAACATCTCTGATTAAGTTGCTCAAGGACTTAAGCTCCGTTTGGATTAAGTTTATTTTGGGCTTATGAAAAATAGTTTATGCAAATAAATAAGATTTTATGTTAATTTATAAGTTCTTACTAACGAAAATTGTATTTTCGTAAACTATTTTTTTCATAAACAGCCTTTACAAGCTTATAAATAATATATAAAAACTTATTTATTTACATTGCATAAGCTCTAAAATAAGTCAATCCAAATGGACCCTTAATTGATGCGCGAGCACTTCTTCAACAATGGTTCTCTCATTATTTCCTATATAAGGACTTGAACAGTTGAAGAAAAATAATAAGATTTCTATCTTTTTACAAGTGTTATTACTCTGTCAAATTATATAGCGCACAACACTTAGTAAATTTTTACAAACTTTCAGTCTTAGGAATTTTCTTATGTTATGATGAGTATTATGAGTGAATTATGTTGTTGGATTGGTGTAATTTGGATCAATTATAAGCGTGTATAGGTTACAGGTCATTAATAACTTGGTTAAAAGTATTCAATGTTGTTATGTTAGCACACTAGAACTCAGCGTGAGTTAACTCACGTTTGTGCTACCGAACATGACTTTATTCACGTTGGATTAGCTTGACTTTAAATCTCGTTGGTTCTACCGAACGTGAGTTAACTTACGCAGGGTTAATTTTAAAAGTTTGAGATGGAAATAAGCAAAAACGTTTGGGAGAAGAGCAATTTTCGGTACGACAACATCAAGACCTTTTAGGGTCCATGTATAGTTCTTATTTGGCAGTACAGTGACATAATTTCTTATAGTTTTTTTTTTCTTCCAAATTATATGGAAGTCAAGATATACATACTCCTTTTTCAAAAAAAGATATATATACTCCTTGCAAATAATTCTTTATTTGAATTAAAAAAAAAAAAGTGGTGTATAACCAAGAGAAGCGAATTCTTGTTAAAATATAATTCTTTATTTGAATTAAAAAAAAAAGTGGTGTATAACCAAGAGAAGCGAATTCTTGTTAAAATGAAACGAAGAAATATAGGTTTGGTGGTATCAAAAATAATATTTTGAAACTAGACATTTATAAATAAAATAAAATCAATTGATGTATTTTTCTGCCGAGGAAACCATTTCATGTTGATGGAAAACCAGTTATTTTTAAATCAAATAAGACAAATGTCACCACTTAAAATAGTTTTTTTTAAAGACCCTTTAAAATATTTCTGTACACTTAATATAGAATGAGATTATAAAAATAAAAAGGAAAAACGTAAAAATTGACATGTGACATTCCTTTTTTTGACAAAATGTGACATTCTTGATTAGGCGTACATTATTTGCCAATATTTTTTTTAAAAAAAAATTTAGGGTGAGATGACCATGTCTCAATCCAAGACATGAAAAACTTTGATGGCTTAAAAATATTTATTAAAATTACGACACAATGAGAGATCATTTACAGATCTATTTATTTCATTTTAAATAAAGCATTCACAATTCCATTGACATGCAATACAAGAAAAGAAAATGTTAACAAATGTCCTTGAGCAAATTCCACTTAAGATCAATATTTTTATTTGGCATTTGCTATTGAATAGATTAGCAACAAAAATGAATTTGTTTAGAAGAAACATTTTGGATTACAACGATTCTTTGTGCGCGGCTACTTGTGGCATGGTGGAGGATCAAGACCATTTGTTTTTTATTTGTGGCTTCTACAATCAACTTTGGCTTTTGATATCGGGTTGGCTAGGCTTTTCTACGGCTCTTCATGGTTCGTTAATTGAGCATTCTGCTCAGTTTGAAGGCCTTGGGGGCTTTTCCAACAAGTCTCGATTGGTTTTTAACACAATTTGGATTTCAGTTCTTGTTATCATTTAGATCGCAATAGGATACATTTTCATAATAAGACGAAACAACTTTTCTCTTTATTGGAAAAAGGTTAAACTTCAAGCTTATTGGTGGCTAAAATTGTATTACGCCCTTTTCGATTTTGAGTACACGGTTTGGAGATTGAGTCCTTTGTTATGCTTTCAGGTTGTAACATAATTTTTTATTTTCTGTCGGTTTTTGTGTAGTAGTTTGTCTGTGTTATTGTAACATCTGAACATTTTAGCTTCCTTTAGTACACCTTGTACTAGAGAAGTTTTCGTTAATTTTTAATATATTCGTTTAGCTTTTTTTTTAAAAAGAAAAACAAATGTCCTTGAGTGTTGTTTAAGTAATGAAAGGAGTGACATTTGTTTATAAAAATAAATAACTTTTGTATAGAAAATAATAAATTTATTACATTTTTAATAGTTTAAGTTATATTTTTAAGATAAAATTTCTTTTAGATAAATGTTTTAAACAATATTTTTAGAGCACATGTGAGTGTCATTTAAACAAGATCGAATAATAGAAAACATTTGTGTGGTCATTGTTGGTACTATGGACAACATTTGTAATTCAAATATATCCCAAACATACGATAAGATACATATTCTACTTTATAACCCCACTAGATTTAAATGGGAAACTATATCATATAATTAAGGGGTGGGGGCAGACATATTGAATTGCACAAACCATAGCTTCAACGCTGGGCAACCTAAATCATGGGAATTTGGACTTAGACCGTTACTTACACGAAGTTGGGAGTAGTCAACATCTCCCATGTGACAATAGCTAGCTAAATTCACTTCATATTATATAATCTATTTTAATTTCTCATCTTAATTTCTTCTATGTAATATTCCTCTTATCCTTGCCCTGTTTAAGGATGCTTAGAACGTTGCATCATATGTGAAGGGGGAACAAGTAATGGAAAAAGTACTCCTAAGTCTCAAATATATGTAGTGAAAAAATAACAAGACATTTATGTGGTTGAACCTTTTTGCCAAACATCATGCATTTTGTGTTTGCATTTATCATTCCTTTATTATTTTCAATTGAGGTTGTTAGTCTGAATTCATATGCCCATAAATATTTCTCTCTATAATACTTTGAGGGAAAATGCTAATTGGTACTCCAAACACTGATTAAGGATATTAAAAAAGGAAATTACATTAAATATTGTGTAATCAATTTATAAAATGTCAAAAAAGTTGCATTTTTAGTAATAACTTTCTTTTCTTGTATTCTTAATGCGTGCTCTGGAGACACTGGTGAGCATGACCATACTTTGAACTCCAAAAATTGAGTCGGATTGAGTTACAATTTGGGTGGTTCCATAATATTATTGAAGACATGTCTATGCATTAAAGTTTACATAAAGTAGACTATATGAGTTTGGGTGCAAGATTATCAAAGTTCTAATAATTTAATATACAAATTGATTATTAGAATAGTACTTGATCCAACACATATAGACCAAAGTTCACATGAACAATATAAGTACACACTATTCGAGTATTAATTTAAAATTATACAGTAATAATGTGATTAGTTGGTTTGAAAAATGAACATAACTACATAAGAGTTGAAGTGATAATGAAGTTATGAGTTTAATTCTTCCACTACCAAAATAAGAACTAACATCATTTATTATTTTAATAAAAAAATCTTCTATTGATGAATGAATGGAACCTAATAAGTTGTTTTTATTCTATAAAACAATTAAAACCCTTTTTAACTTGATCAACACAAAAACCTGTGGTGAGTTTCTAGTGTTCAATGGTTGATCATTTCATATACTGAAGCTTTTAATTCATAACATTTATCTTGAACAATTGAAGGAGAGATTTTTTTTCCCCCATAGAATATCATGATTTAAACATGTAGATTATGAGCTAGAAAATTCACACTATAAATAAATAAAAGACTTAATTACTTGTTCACAATGAGAATCATATAATTAGATCTTCTGCTTTTACTTGAACACTGCAACATAAATGGTGTTACCAATTATTTGAAATACAGTGAAAAAGTGGAAACTTTTGAAGTACTAAATCAAAAGAGAGAAAAAAGATCTTGCAATAAACTTGACAACCATTGGCTTGTGACATTCCATTTCTGCCACTTTCTTCTTCATGTTCATGGTCAATGATTGAAGGTGAAGCTTAAGAGTCTAGTTTTATCAAAATCACAATGGTATATTGAAATTTGGTCAAACTCACCGTAAATCCAAACATACCCTGATTTCTTAAAAAAAGTGAAGAAAGAAATGTTAGTTAATAAATTAATCATAAATAAAAAACAAAAGAAGCACAATAAATATAGAGTAATGCAACAACCTTGTATAGTGCATGATGATGAAGAAACACACAAATTGTAACAAAATAGCCAAAAAATCAATCAAAAGAGGTTTCATTGCTTGAATTAGCAATAAATTTTGACGAAATTACAGTGACACCGTAATTTTGTTGAAACTTCAAATCCAATTTTTGTCAAAACAACGATAACACACTCTAATTCCATCAATTGTTAATCAAAACATGTACTAGTCTCATGAAAAAAACATTTAAAAACAAAATTAAGAAGCAGAACAACAACAAAAGTACAATGAAACAACCTTGTATAGTGCATGATGATGAACAACATAACAATTATAGCCAAAAACCTTAAAAGGGTACCTTTGATTATGCTGGATGATGAACCAAGAAGTATGAAGAAGCCATGAAACTCAGGATGGATAGCGCTAGAGAAGATCAATCAATGAAATGGAACCAAAAAAAGAAGACATTCTATGGCGCTATCCCTCCTGAGCTTAACAGATTCTTTCACACAAAAAATACAAGAGCTATAGTATTGAGTTGAAGCTTATAATAAACCAACTAACTCATTTTAAATAAATAAATTATTTAATTAAAATGCTTGCTAGGTAGCTACCATTATTATGAAACATTTAATGCTTCTGATACATGGTGGGGAGGGACGTAACAGAGGTATTTATAGAAGCAGAGAAGGGAAAGTAAGTACGTGGGCACATTCAGAAAAATTAAACCAACTTTTTCAAAATAATATAAAATATGAGTATAGGTCCAAATTGGTACTTAAGAAAAAACAGTGACATATTTGTATTTGATTATTACACTTATGCACATTAAATGTGTGATGAAGGAATAATTTTAATTGTTCAAGTTTAAATTAACGGTGTAGATTATTATTTAAATATGATTTGATGAAGGTCTAATGTGAGTCGATAAATTTCAAGAGTTATATTGTTTCAACATGAAAAGAATGATACATTTATGATGAAGGTTGGTGACCCGTATCTCTTTAAACCTTGAAGATTATCTTGACTCAAATGAGTTTATGCAACTCAATTCTATGGTTAAAACGTAATTTGGAATGAAAAAGCTAGAACCATAGAATTTGAATTACAGTGCATGATGAATCAACCTTAGATTTTGATTTTCCCTAAATTCCAATTTGAGACTTTGTATTGTGTTTTCTTTTAAAAAAAATGATAAGATTATGTCGCATTTTGTTTTTTTAATTATAAGCTGCCAAAGTTCATCCACGTGTGTAATCTGTAACGTTCAACTTATAGAAGGGATGAACTTATTCCAACGTTGCTAATATTTTGGACCAATTTAAAACGTTTAAAGCATACATGACAAACTTAAATCTAAAATAAACTTAAGGGGTCAAACATTCAGTTAAACCTTTTTAATTAAAAACACGCACTCCCAATTTCATATATATTATGGGTCCTTTTTTTTTTAAGGGATATATGTTATAGATCTTATTTAGTATATTTATATGATAATTTCTATGGTATGCTCGAATATTCGAGAGTGCTCGTACATCCGATCTTTATATTAATAACTAAGTGAGTTATTTTTTAGAAAAAAAAAATGTTCTATTATTTGCAATTATAATAGCTAAATCTTATTTATAAAAAATGCCGGCAAAATAAATTTTGATTTTTCTTAATTTTTATTATCCATTATAGTGAATAATGATCATTTTGTATGATAAAATGAAACAAAAATCAGTAGGATTCTTATAAATAATAAAATGATATTTTTTAACTTACGTCCCAATTTAGCTTGAAGGATCATCATATTATTTTGTTCAGTAAAATGTAAAAATTTTAATATAATCTTTATATACAATTCAATGTGTTCTTACGTCCCAATAATGTTGTTTTTGGCCAAAAATTTTTTTATCGAGCAATGAAATTGAATTAAACTTCAGGAGTGGCCTGAACCATAGTTATTATAATTCTTAATGCCTAAAATACACTTAAAATTTATTTTAAAATCAAAGCCATATCCCAAAGGGTGTACGTAAAGCAGCCGTTTTCAACCTCAAACTTTTTAGGCATCTGAAGTACTTTTTAGATTTGAATAATAGTGTTAATTTTATCGGTGTTGATTTTTTAGGCCTCATTGTATAAATTTTACTCATTACATTTTTATTAATTAATTAAAATATTAATCAATCTGATTCAATCATATATATTCATTTAACATCATAAAAACTAATTAGCTTTAAAAGGTTTTTTATTTTTATTGTTGTTAATTTTGTATGGGTCTCATTTCAAAGTTTGCTTTAGGTCTTTCGATTTGTTGGATCTGTCCGTGTTTGACATGAATAATATTTTTTTAAAAACAATGATCAAATGGATGCTTTTTATTTATGAGAACCAAGCTGTTTTTTGTGGTGTTTAAAACTGAACCAACTTAATAAAAAATCACAAATCAATTCAAACTGAAAATTGCAAAAACCGGATTTGCTTTGGATGTATACAAGCCAATTTTTTATTCAATTGCACAATTTAGGTAGGTTTGCGAATTTTATTATATCAACCGAACCAAATCGCACCAAACTGCGACTTATGTCACCCAACCCAATACTCATAAAACCTCAATGGTAACTTTTATAAAATGACATAATTTTTCTCTTGTTAAGTTTATTCTTTTTTTTTTTATTTTAAAAATTGTATTTAATTTGATGTTACTTGCACTTTTGCAAATCTGTTTATGTTAAATATATCTCAAAGCATAGAAACTCAATAAGAACTTTTAGAAAATGATAAAATGTTAGTCTGTTCAGTTTTTTATCATTGTGGGTTACTTTTTGTTTCATATTTTAAATTTGGTCAATGTTGTTGAGAACATTGTTGGATGAAAATGAAATTTAATGTTGGATAAATTTTGAAACATTGCTGAAAATAAGTTGTTTTTAACTTGATTTTAATATTGAAAATAAAAAATTGTAATGTCTTGCAAAAAACCGCAACAATGAACTAACCCAAACCACATTAGTTTTGTTTGGTTTAGTTTATTTTTAAAAGTCAACCAAACCAAACTACATATAGTTTTTTTATGTTGCAATTATAATGACTTTCAACCTCAAAATCGAACTAATATGCACCGTCAACATCCATAGTTCTTAGTGTTTCTTTTTAAACAATGACAATAACCAATTTAGTCTTTTGATACACAATATAAATATAAATAGACTTTGTCCAAGTTGGTTTAGGGGACCAGATTTGAACCTCATATATCATACTTATTAATTTTAAGAGATGAATTTATATTCAATATACTATTTAAAAAAATAATAATTAATAAACTGCCTCCTATGAAGTCATATGTAAAAAGCTAGCTTCACTGTTTTTACTACTATTAATTTATATATTTTTAGAGGTACTAGTATTATTGCTCAAAAAAAAAAAAAAAAGAGGTACTAGTATTAATTAATAATAAGTACTAATTTGACAATTTTGTATCATGTGGTTTCTTTGCTTGCGTAAAAGGGTAAGGACTTTAACAGTTTTTCCAATTTTACTATGTCTTGCTTTTTGTCCTTTGAATGCCCCTGCCGACTACGATAGAGTCCATACCTTTCCTTTCTATTGAAAAATACGTACGCTTTTGAAGAAAGAATTAAATTACTATAATTTATGAACTGGTTTCAACTCACAATTAATCATCTCATTATGAGGATTGATTGTATCTCTGGTTTTGAGTGAACAACATGATTTAATCCACCATGGTTGGTCTATGAACCACTATTCAAGATGGACTTGGAACATGTTTTGTTAGAAGTTTTTATAATTAGTGTTGTCAGCTTATGGAACAAATTGTTTTTTGCATAAAGATACATGTATTTGTGTCTCAAGTTTGAGTATGAGTCCGCATTGGATGGAAATATGAATATTGAGAGATTCATATACTCAAAGCTTTAAGTTTTTGGCGTAGTGTGGTGTTCAATATCAAATGTGTTTTTACAATGTTACTTAAAGTTTAATGTGACGATCCTTCAAACTCCTCTCAAGACTCAATAATAGTGGTATCATGAGAGTTGATGTTATGAGACATCTATTGTGGAATGGTATTTGTTGGTGTTTAAAGAGGAGAGTATCTATAGAAGAACATTTTCTCTTTTTTTTTTTTTTTGATTTTGATTTAATTAATAGTCGTAAAACAAATTAGGGTTGATGAAATGAAATGTAATGATATATATAGTTGTTGGTGGGACCTATTTAATAAATTTTGTTGAGGAGTTGGGTTGGAGGAATTAGGTGCTTATTAAATATTAACATTAAAAAATTATAAATAGATTATGTGTACACATATAACCCATTTGGACACCTAAATAGGAGGGCTCCATTATGGATGAGCTGAGAATGTTTTAACGATATCTTTAAGGGTCTTGCTAACCAATGCCCTCAGGGCAATGATTAAGGAACCTACGAATAGAAATTTTGTTTTGGAAATATAAGATATTATTTTTTATCAGATAATGATTACACAACTTTTCATAAAAACTTACTCCATCCGTTTCTAAATATAAGCATAATTGACTTTTTAGGTTCATTCAATTAATGATGTATGTGGCTCATATTATAAACCACATACATCATTAATTAACCACATACATCATTAATTGAATGAACCTAAAAAGTGAATTCTGCTTATATTTAAAAACGGAGGGAGTATTTGTTTGGATGTTTAACCAATGTCCTTAGGACACTGGTTAACATTCTCCTATCTTTAATTACTTCACAAATAAATAATGTGCGTGAAATGACATTAACTCTTCTAATCTAATGAAAACCTTACATTAGTTAATTGGTCAACTTTAAGTTGTTTTATTCTATGAAGAATGATAAGAGCACTCAATTTTTAACACTGACTATTTTATTAGATGAAATCAATGTGAGATTTCATCCTTTGAAAATATGTTCCACATAAAGTGATGAGACCTACCCTGGAGTGTGCTCAATTTTGGTGGGCTAATTTGGTTTCTTCAAAAACATTTGATGGAACCTACAAGAATTTCATCTAACAAGAAAGTGAGTGTTATAAAAAGAGTGTTCATAACACTCATTTTACTATCATATGGCTATACACTCAAGACTGACCTAACATGTTTGGAGGCCAAAAACAATTTTTAAAGTGAGGCTTTTGTGACCTAATGATCTTAATACCAGGAATTACATTAGCTTCTCCAAGGTATTTCATATCAAAGTTGTTACACAATAGTGATTTCACAACATTCACATCATGGATATTTGAATGAAATATGAGTACGTCGTTTACAAAGAGATATATGATTGTGTAAATGTTATTTTCATATTTGTAATAAATACAATTGTCACTTTCATTCACTTTAAACTCGTTTCATATAATTAAGTTATCAAAATTTCCACGTCATTTTTTTGGAGCTTGTTTTAGACTGTACATAGATTTATCTAACTTACAAACATTGTTTTCTTGTCTATGAATAACAAAATCTTTAGATTGCTCCATATAAATTTCTTCTTCTATGTCACTGTTTATAAAAAAAAAGTGTTAGCATCCATTTGATGTACTACCAAGTTATGAATAGCACAAGTGAAATTAGTTCCTATATCAATGTAATTCTAGTGACGAACAAAAAAGTGTCAAATTAATCTATATTTCCTCCTTGCCTAAAACATTTGGCAATAAGACGAGCCTTGTATTTATCAATAGTTTCGTAGGTTTTTAGTTTTTTTTTTTTTTAAAATTCATTTACAACCTATTAGTTTGCAATCAAGATACAAGCCTACTAAGTGTCAAGTCATGTTTGACTCTAAAGAATCAATTTGATCGTTTATAGCTTCATGCCATAAATCAACATCCATGGAAGACATGACTTCTTGAAGGTTTGTTAGATCATCCTCTAATGTGTAGACCATATAATCAAGTCCATACTCTTTACCAATTTTTGATCTCTTACCTCTTTGAGGTTCTATTACATCTTGTTAGATGTTCTCATCACCATATCTAATTACCGGAATGTGATAAGTTGTAGTGCCCCCATTATTTCCTAATTTAAAGGAGAATTTATTTTCATAAATCAACATCATTTGATTACATGATGACTTTAACATTTAAGTCATAAAATCTATATTCTTTATCTTAATAACATACCCAATAAATACATATTTATAGGCTCTACTAACGAATTTAACTCTCTTGGAGTCCGAGATCAAAACATAGGCATACAACCCCAAGTTCAATGATAAGACAGTTTAGGTTATCTTTTCTTAAAAATTTCATATGGAAATATTTTTGTTCTTAGACTCTATTTAGCACACAACAAACAGTTAATAAAATTTAATCCCCACCAATGAGATGGAACATTGAAATTAGGCATGATTGCAACAACTAACACAATAAAGGTTCTACTCTTTCTTTCAGCTTTACCATTCATTTCAAGAAAATATGTTGCAGTTATTTCATGAATAATTTTGTGCTCTTTATGCAACTCGTTGAAAGTGTGTGAACCATATTATGTGCTTCTGACACTACGAAATCACTTGATTTTTTTTATTGAATTATTTTCAAATTTCTATTACAATGATTTTGAACATATCAAGCACATCACTTTTATTTTTCATAAGACACGCACAAGTATAGTCAGAATAATCATCAATAAAAATGATAAATTATCTTTTTTGGTTTATAGTCAAGATACCATCCAACTCGCATATATTAAAATGTATTAGATCTAAAGGTTCAGATTCTTTAATTATCGATTTATGTGATTGTTTGATATTTTAACTTGACTACAAAATTTGCAATTTTCAAAATAATTTAAAAATATATTTCAAATTAAACCTAAGTCACTAAGTTAGAAATATATTTTGTGTGAAAGAGTCTATTATGCCAAATATTAAAATCATACAACATATATTTTTTGTTGGTGAAATCACACAAATAAGTGAAAGAGACATTTTATCAATTTCAACATTCATCAACACAAAATCAATTATATGGTTGGAGATGCCCTAATATAGTTATTCTTTCGGTTCATGATCACTTCTAGACTACTTTTTTAACACTAATCCTTGGTTTAATGATTAAGAAGGGATCTATTGATTTTTCTAATGTGGTAAACTTGCATTATCCAAAGCATTAACACGAATTTAACATAAAACATATATAAAAAATGAATTTGCTCAACTCAATTTTCCAAAGAAAATCATGTGTGCATTTACCTAATCATGTTTTGGGATGTACTTTGGTGTGGTGGTGGTCTGAACTATAGGGTTTTATATTTTACATTTTGCTTGGGCACATGATTAAGTGTTCTTTTCAACTATTTATAGAAAGTGGAGAGATCGTAATTACGAATAATACTTTCTTAATCAAGATTAGCAATGATTTTGAGCTAAATGATTTTAATAAAATCACTAATAGTACTATTTTACTATCAATGTTTCCTTACAGCAGAGTAATATATGCATTTGATTGTCTTGTCTCCCACTATGGCCCCGTTTGGTATGCCAAAAGAAGATAGAAAAACAAAAATAGTTGAGTACAAGATTATTTCCATAATAATTTGGTATTAGTGTATCATGTTGAGAAAAAGATTTGAAAATGATAGTATTTCCATCGGGCTTACTGGTTTTTCATATCTCACTTTTGATACTATGTCTGCAAGGAAATTGGATTCTCTACCTTTCTCTACACATTTCGACCACTTTAACGAGGTCGAGGACGGAAGGGAGAACTTAACAAAAAAAGTAGAAAATTAAATAATATTTCTTTCGTTTCATAATGAATGACATTTTATTTTATCATTTCACATAAATTAAGAAAAATATAATATATAAATAAATAAATAAATGAAAGAAAATAATAATAATTTACTAAATTATCCTTTATTATGTATTGCTCTAATCTTATTCCTGTAAATGTATGGTGAAATATCTTGATTTGAGAGCGGTGAAAGGTAATATTAATTAGAGAGTAGAATTGAAAACAACAATTAATATTTCCTTTAAAAGCAAAAAAGTCATTCATTTTAGGATATGTTTTTATTGTAACTAAATCACTTATTGTGGGATGGAAAAAAAAATTTTAAAATAATTAAATTCATGTATTTTAATATCTGTGTGTTTGAATAGTATGATCAAATGATTATAATCAAGCAAGTACTCCCTTCGTTTTTAAATATAAACAAAATTTACGTTTTAGGTTCATTCAATTAATGATGTATGTGATCCATAGTCTAAAAAGTAAATTTTGCTTATATTTAAAAATAACCATATACATCATTAATTAAATGAACCTAAAAATCAATTTTACTTATATTTAAAAACGGAGGAAGTATCATGAACCATATACATCATTAATTAAATGAACCTAAAGTAAATTTTACTTATATTTAAATAAAAATAAAAACTGAGTATCTTCCATGGTTCTCCTGGAAGAAAAAAAAGGTACTTTTCCATGTTTGGCATTGCTTTTCTCTTTTTTCTACACTATGCTATGAAAAAAGAAAAAGAAAGAAAGTAATCTCTCACTGATTCGGAGGGTTACCTCGGAAATGTAGAGTGAGAGTGACTTTTGATATGAATATGAGCAGAGCATTTGTAGTATTGGAGGCTTCCCTGCAGTACGTGTTCTGATGCCCACACTCGTTACCTTATAAGCACATTCTTCAATATCTTTTGAAAAGGACCCACCAACCAATACTTTATGTTGTGCTGCTCATTTATAAGTAAAAATTGTTAAGTCAAAAATAAATTCCATAATAAGAAAAAAAAATAGAAAATCATAATAAATTTGGAGGAGTTTGAGATTTTTTTTAATGGTTAGAATTCACCATTTTAAAATAAGGGTCTTGTTAACTAGTGCTCTCATGACAATGGTTAAGGAAATTATAAATTTTAACTTTTGATTAAGTAATAATTACACAACTTTTTATAAAAAAGTTATTTGTTTTGGTTGTTTAACCAATGCCCAGAGAGCACTGTTTATCATTCTCCTTACAATAAATAAGTGGGATGTCTAAAGTTTGAACTCTGATCATTACATATAAAAATATATTGTTCATGTCAATTGAACTATGCTCACGGGAACGAGTTTGATAATTCTTTACCATAATAATTTTAGTCTTTTGGGTGCATTATATGTTTGGATAGTTAAGTGTTTTGAAAGAATTTTTAGTTTTCATTGGATAACAATTTTAATTGAAAGAATTTTCATCTTTTTAGCGTGAAAGTTATATGAGAGTATTGTTGTGTGCAAGTGTGAGTTATATGTCCCACATCATAATCATATAGAAAAGTGGAGGTTGAACATTTCATAAGTGAGAGAGGACCCATAAACTTATTGCCTTAAAGTTTTAGGCAAGAGTGTGGTGTCTTTCTCGCTTGTGTGGTTGCTATGACCTGGATGTGGGTGGTTCCCCTGGCTCCCCTCGTGACCCAACAGTGGTATTAGAGTAGAGATTCGACGAAGGGTTCGACCGACTCCTTGTGTCGAAAGTCTTCTTGACAAAGAGTGTTCAAGCGACGAGTTCCATTGAGTGCGGCAATGGCGGTACAAGTAATTGTGTGCAGATGAAAGAGCCTCTGCTTGAGGGGTGAGCATGGTGAATTTTGATGGACTCACACTTGAGGGAGAGATTGTTGTGTGCAAGTATGAGTTATATGTCCCACATCCAATAGAAAAGTGGAGGTTGAGCACTTCATAAGTGAGAGGACCCATAAACTCATTGCCTTAAGATTTTGGGTAAGAGTGTGGTGTCTCTTTCTCGCTTATGTGGTTGCTTTAACCTGAATGTGGGTGATCCTCCTGCAGGGCGTAGCCCTTCACGTGGAAGGAGTAGCCTTGGCTACCCAAAAAACAACATTATTCTTGTGTTGGTAGGTATGTATTTATATTCGGCTATCCTAGATAATAAACATTGAGCTACCCCAAATAAGTTCAGTTGCCGAAAATTAGCATAGATAAGAAAGAAACTTTTTCAACAATACAAATTATCATCGCAGTAGTCATAAACATATTAAATGGGCAATGAGTTTCTTGCAAATAACCTATTTGTTTACATTGGAAAAAAAAAACATTATTAATCTATATTGTAAACAATCAATTATGGATAAAATTGGTTTCTGAAACACATTTTGTCCCACTTTTCTAAATAACTATTGTCAAGTTTTATCATTTGTTGCTGCTATAAGCTAACTTTCATGTATTGACTAATTTTTGGATTATTTTGTTTTTAGTCTCTACAGCACTAACAATTTTTAAATTTTAATCCTTAATTTTTGTTATATAGATTAAATCCAAGACTAAAAACACTTTTTTTTTTGTGTAAAATTTTAAAAAATAAGACAAAAATTGAATATTTTTTTAAGGACTAAACTTAAAATTATAATTTATAGGACTAAAAATCATATTTTATCCTTAAACTTAATATGTTTGTTTTAAAACTTTTTTCCCTTAAAAAAATTATTTTCTTTTTTCTTTTTAATTGGCCCCTGCGTAAATTATTTGCTAGCTTCGCTGCTGTCCTCTGGCTCTTCTGATGATCCAACAAGCATGTCATTTTCTCTTTGTAAATATTGCAAATTTAGTGATAACTTTTTTGTGAGTTGTCTATTGTTTATTTTCGCTTGTGTGGAATTTTTTTCAGTTTATCTGTCCAACAATAGAAATAAGAGCAAAAAATCCAATCAAGAGAGGAGGAAAAATCATAGTAGTGCCCCACATAATTCGTTATTATCATGGTATTTTTGTTTTTCTTTAGATAATGTCATGCCTACTTTGAAGTTGATTTTTCCTTTGTTTGATGGGACGATGAACTTCTCTTTGTGACAAAACATAGTTCAAGATGATTTGGCCTAATATAATCTTGATTGTACTTTGAAAGAAAAGAAAAACAAATGATATGAAAGATCAAGAGAGTAGTCCTTAAAAAAAGCAATGAACACAATTCAGTTGATATTTACTCTTTCGATTGAAGTGATTGTGTTTGAAAGAAATTTGTCCAAAGAAATTGTGAAATTTGTTGAAGGACAAGTTTAAGTTAACCACATTAACCAATTAATTGATGATGAAGACGAACTTGTATTCATTTAATAGTATGTTTGGAATGACATCAATTAATCAAAAATCACGGTAAGGAGAAGCTTAGTGTATTATCTTTAAAAAAATTACAGTGAAAGTACATTAAAAAATGGTATTGGGTTTCCAAACTCGTTTTCAAACACACGCTAAGATGGAAGAAAAGAGTAATCTATTTGATTTTTATTTTTAACAAGTAATATGTTTGATCATATTAATTATAATGAGTTTTTAATTAGATTTATGAATGGAGTATGGAGGGGGAAATATCGAAGAAGTGTGATGGGATGGTATTTAGATGAGTTGGTATCTTGGTTTGTATGCATGAACAAATAGTACTATATAATTGTTTGTGATGGGAAGGGTATTCTCGTCCGATCAATAAAACTGCCACCATTGCTGAAATTTATGACACGACCTATGTAGTGATGTTAGGTGACTCACTTTTTAAAAGGCAACAGTGATGGTGAGTTCCTATCCGTCTGATACTAGTGGGGAGGATTGATCTAACGGTCCAAATGCTCCTAATAATTCTGAAGGTTTTACCGTCATAGACTAATTGCCAAATTTGGATCATAAAGCTACCAACACAGTAACATGAATGACATTTATGACTTTGCAATTTAGGTAATGGAAATGAAATCTAACGATAGGATATGGTTTTTGTATCTTTGGATTTCCACTCAATGTTTTGTCCAATGAATTTTTTGCATAGTTACCATTGTCTTCTAATGAACAATTATGTTCAACGTTTGTATTAAACTTGATTAGTTGATGGACACATAAAGTCCTCACTTTTTTTAGAATCTCATTAGTGCTTAAGGTCTCCTATTAAGTAACACATTATTGTATTTTATTTTTGAGTAATCATGTTTGAACATCAAATATTTGACAACTTATAAGACAATTTATAAAATCAAGTGTTAATTTGGTTAAGATAGAGAAAAAAGTAATTATTATAAAAATATCATGAGTTGTTTTTAGTGTGATTTTATAATTGTCATATAAGTTCTCCAAATTTCAATGTTTAAATATATGTACTTTTACTTTTTAACTTTCTGATTCTGTCATTTAAAATTCAGTCGGAAAGTAAATAAAATCTTATTATAAATTGTTTCATTTAAGGATTTAACTTGAATTCTTTTGAATAATTTGTTATTGGGTGGAACTCATTAACCACTTCGGTGTTTTTTTCACATATTGAAAAGGGGTTTAATTCTTTACTCTTGTATACGGAAAAAATTCGGTTAAAAGGGCAAAACTCGCCTTGTCTGTCCCACATGTTCGCCGTGTAGATCAGTCACAACTATGTGACGGTGGAAACATCATACCGATGTCATGGTAAAAAGCAAGTGAATAATATTTAGACATAAAAGTTTGAAAGTGTATATAGATACCATGTAAAAATACATTCCATTCAATTGTTAAATTTTTTTTACAGCAAAGAAATTCAAGTGTAAATTTGATTGAAACAGATAGAAAAATTTGCAATATATAAATTGTTGGGTTAAACTATGACAACCATACATACTATATTATGCTCTAGAGTTTGTATTTAATAATTTTCTTTGCATATTTTAGTGCTAACCTTCGAGTATTCTAGATGTCTTCTTCTGTCATATTCTTGATCTCCCATGTCATTGATGTCATCGTGACTAAAAGTTCTTAAAACATTTCGCAATTATTCCATCGTTATATAATTGTGATATTTATTCATACCACTAAGGAACAAAATTACATATATAACACATGAGGTAATGAGGAGAACGCGTTTGCCGAACTTATTCAGTGTTGAAGTCGTGTTGGGGGTATCTATAAACACTCTGATGTTCAAGTCAATATGTAAGCAAGAGTGAAAGGTTAAAGATAAAATGATTCATACATAATAAAATTGTGAAGAGTCCCGTTCACATGCGAAGATGTGGAGCTTCCAGGAGTAATGATAGAAGAGTCGTTGGGTTCGACGATTACGAACGACCGAATCTCATAACCATCGATCATTGGTCCATTTAAGGATGCAAGAAGTGTTTATGCTTCCGGATGTTGAAGCCTTGTTTGTAGCAAACTGGAAATGTATATAGTGTATTTTGCCTTCGCATAATTGAACCTCGGTTTAGCTTATGCTCAATCACGTTTGTAGGTTTTAACTGACATTGAACTTATGTTCGGAATATGAACCGTCGGACAAAAACTCTTTGGATATAAATTTATACATTTAAACATAAGAAAAAAAAGAAATTTATACATTCTATACTCTAACCAAGCAAAAAAAAATTGATTTCTTCAAGAATGGGTCCTAAGCCATCTCTCATCCAACCAAGCCACCATGGGATGGGAGACATGGCCAAGCATGTGGGGTATCCTCAAAATCTTAGATCAAAATTCTATTATGTAACAAACAGATCAAACTGTATTGAGAAGGAAAATTCATCATCAAAGTTATATAAAGTCAAACCAAGGATTGGAAACCAGCCATATCTTATGGGATAGGGCTCCACATAGTACCTGATCACATATTTCACTAAAATTGTCATGATCTGAATAATACAGCCAACGTGAGAACCGGATCAAGCACCCTGCACAAATACCAATCACAATTTTTAGTTTCATGTCCCTCCAAAATCATATTCTATATATTAATTATACCACTTTTTGACAACAAAATTATCATAACTAACTATTGACCTCTTTTTTGTCTTCTTTTTTCTCAATTACAAATCGAAATGTCTATATTTTTTTTTGGTCAAAAAAGTGTCTATATTTGCTCAAAAAAAAAAAGTGTCTATATTAGTGAAATGTAATCATGTTACATTAATATATTGAACATTTTCTTTAAAAAAAATTATTATGCATAAGAAAAAAAACTAGAAAAGAATTCTTTCATGAGATAGAAAACTTAGGCATGTAGGATATCATATTGTAATTAGACATCTTTAGTCTTTAATGTTTTTGTTAAACTCGTCGCAACTAAGGCATTTGCACCTAATGATAGTCAGTCCACCATGGTATCCCACAACTTCGACATTTTGGACCGACTACGAGACTAATCCATAATTTGAGTGATTCATCAACAATGTTTTATTCTTTGGATTTCCAGTCTCTTGATGTGGGTGACTCTATCATGAGACGAACTTGGGTTTTCTAAGAGTTTCTCCTTATGGGGACAAGTTTCTTTCACTAGACCAACACCACATTAGTTCATTTGTCTTTAATCTATTTTAAAGAAATTGGAATTGTTAGGCTAATGATATTGTTGATGCAGCTAATTGTTATCTCCCAAATAACTAGATGAGAGCAAAGAAAGGATATAGAAAATGAATTTATTTCTTGTTTCTTTGAAAAGTTATGATTATATATGTTCTTAAGAAGAAAATAAATCAATGGGTAATTTTCTCTCTGTTTTGCTTTTTGGTTTCTAAATAAGTCTTCCAATACTTTTGTGTGTATACTAGTATTTTTCTTGTTTAAATATGTTTTTAGTTCTATAAATATACCAATTTTTTCGTTTTAGCCCTTCTCAAATTTTTCTTTAATTTTTAATCCTCAAAAGTTTTTCATCACCACTTTCTATTCCTAATTTTAAATCAACTCATGTGTAGACTTCATATTTTTTAATGAAATTTTGCAGGAATGTTCAGAATATTATAAGAATCTCTTTAAAAAATATAGAATTTAAAATAAAAAAAATGAACTAAATATGATTTTTTATGTGTTTGGTGCTTACAAATTCATATTTAATTCATGTTTTTTTTTTTTTTTGAAATCTAACCTTTTTTCGTAGAGATTGTCATAATATTCTACATATTTCTGAAAAAAAATATAAAACTTAGACATAAGTTGACTAAAAAGCAGAGATGAAAAATGGTGATGAAAACTTTTAAAATATTAAAAGTCTAACAAAATTTTTAGAAGAACTAAAACGAAAAACTTATATATTTACATGATGAAAAAGATATGTAACGTTTTATTGATTCAAGAAAAGATAAAATAATTGAAGAAGAGATAAGAGAGTAAGATATGAAAACGTTTATCTTCCAACGTGATCACGATGCACGTAATATAAGAATGATTCATAAATCTGGAGTAAATCAAATCGATGTATATTCAATCAATGTGTGTATATAAGAGGTTTTTCGACACGACAAAGCTATTTTCATTCTATGGCAGAGGAAGTTCTTCGGTGAGATTACAGAGTAGACTAAATAGGAGAGTCGGTAGAAAAGTGATGAAAATGTGACTCATCCTTCGTTGTGGTGCGAAATCACCTTTACATAGTAGAGTCTGGTTGTAACTAACTCTGCGAAATCCGGCGGACAAGACGGGAGTGCGGTAGAGATCATATCAACAGTCTTGTTTGATGGAGATGGAGTTGCGCGCTTGTGCGGTAAGGAGCACATGAAGTCTTCTATCCTTCCTTAGGTGGTGAGGATTATGAGTCTTAGACCGTCATGTATCCGATCGGGGCTATTGTTCGTAAATCAGAACCACTTCCCCATTAGCTCTCTAAATCAATAGGTTTTTTTGTCTTATAGTATGTTTGGTAAGTCACGCAGGGGTAATTTTGAAATTTCAGTTGGGAATGAGCAAAACGTGTTGGGTAAAGAGCAGAATTCTTGTCTTATAGTATCTTTGGTTTAGCGATGTAGCAACTTTTATCAATTTTCAATGCAAACAAACGGTGAAATAAGGAAGTCACATAGAACAAGATACTTATAAAAATGATACTCGACATTCATAAGAATCCATAATATAAATATGGTGAAATTTATATAAATTTTAACCCCTAAAAGAATGTGTTACAATTATTTTCTACAAGAAATTTCATTACTTCTAAACTTGGATTCTGTAACATTATTAATAAGGTGAAGGTTCACATAAGTGATGTTGAAAAATATATATGGTACAAATGATTTGTTATCAAAGTGCATCTTTTCTTTTAATATATGTAACTTTATACTCATTGCCAGAACTAGAATTCAAATCCTCTACACATGTTTAAAAGATCCAAGATACTAATCCACACAAAAGACCATGTCAAAAATGTGCTTGTAACCTTGATTTTGTAAAGCAACACGCCAACACCATACAATCATTCTAATCAAAACTTCTAACACCTAAAGATAAAGAAAAACACTTCAAACGAATTTGCCAAAAGCATAAAAATGGAATAAATTACATTAGAAAGAATTTCCCTTAATTTTCAGCAGAATCTCTTCACCCTTGTATCAAACAACAAAGAGCAGAAGCTTTTGCTGCTCTCCAAATGCAATGGTTGCGGTTATCATACACATACGATCATATTCTATTAACAAAACTGAATCATGTAATGGATTTCATAAAAAGTGGAACAGTAACTCATTCCACGTATCAGGTACTCCCGGCAAGCACCAATGTATGCAATCAGAGTAAGATGAAGGATTTGACAATTGTTCCGGACGTAGAGGCTCCCAAAATTTGCGAAAAATTGAAGGATGACCATCTTTTCGATACTCAGAAAGTTGAGTAACATTGAGGACAGAAACTTTTGAATTTAAACTGCTTAGGATGTTCTCCACAGTGCTCATTGTTGGCAAATCAGAACCACTTCCCCAATAGCTCTCTAAATCAATAGGTTTCTTCTCGCCGTAACAGTTTCCTTCACTTTCTGGATTCCACTCTCGGCTCCTAAATGAGAAAAGGTTCAATTGAATAGTTTAGTATGATCACCTTGTATTATACAAAGGGGATGTACAAATATATACACACACGAGAAAATAACTAATAAGGAAAAATAATAATCTAAGAAAACTGTATCAAAGATTTTAAATAGGGAGAATAATCCTAGTCACTACTATAATCAACATGTTTAATTCAGTGTAAAAATATAGTGTGTGGTATTTGGATTCCTAATGTTCGGATACTGTAAAGAGCAGATGTGGGATGTGGCAAACATGATACGAGATGAAAACCTAATATTTGGACAAGATTAATTTGGGAACTTCATTGTATAAACACGTTTAATAAGAAACTGGTCCGAAGTAGATAGCTCAGTTGGAAAACCAATGGACATCAAAGGAGTTTTAAGCAGGAGGTTTAGAGTTGGGACCATGTAAAAACTAACATAACCATTAACTTACTAACTAACAATGAGACATGGTATCTAAAGAAGTTTAAAACTCAGACCATAAATAGTAATTATTTTTGCAGTGTCAATACATAGAATCAGGGAGTTATAAACTCTAGTTATAAAAAAACATATAAGACGGAATATAAAGAGAGATCTCAGATGAGAGTGTGGAAACAGAAAAACCAGGGAAAGTTAGAGATCTAAGCTCTTCGTATTTTCTGCTGATTATGACAAAGTTAGTTACATGAGAATAGGCGACTGGTATTTAAACCAGTGAGACTTGTGCTGAGACTAAGCACAAGTTAGTTACAGCAATAAGGCCTTGTTTGACTCTTTTTTATTTTCCGTTTTTCATAGCTAATACTATCAGTTACTCTATTATCTCCCCTTCAACCCCGGATTTCGTGAACTATGTGGATTGTCCAAGATTCTGAGTTTGTCTTTTGTCCCTTAGACTTTGGAACCTCAGAGGTGACAGGCTCTGTGAGCAGATCAGCATACTGGGTTGTTTTGGCATGGAGCAATGGGTTGTGTGACAAGGCCACAATGCTGAGATTGTCACAGTACAGGATAGGTTGAAAGGAACTATGACCTCAGTTAGAAGAGAAGAGACTGTATCCACAAATCCTCTGAAGTTGTGTTAGCAAGACTTTTGAATGTTGGAATGAGCTACTAGGGTTTGTTTTCTTGACCACCAAGAAATTATGTTAGGTCCAAGATAAACGCAGGACCCTAAGGTAGACTTGCTATCATCGGTTCAGGGTCTCTGCTCCCAATACATCTCAGAGAACATAATTCTGCCAAGAGTTCCAAGAATGCATCTCAACAAAAAATTATTATATAGGCCAATCACCAACAAACTGCTTTAATTTGGCAATTGGAACCCCAAATCACAATTTGGCCAAAAGCTACAAAAGACAAGTTTTGCTCAAAAACATGGTTTGCAGGTTTTCAAATACAAATTGCTTGATATCATTAAACGGTTCATCACAATTCTGTCAAAATCTTATCGAAAAATTTACTTGATTCTTAAAAAGTGACGCGTGTAATGTTGTGACATTCATGAGTTATTTTTCTCGTAACTTAAAGCACTGCTCTTTTTCAAACAAAAATCAGACATGCACTATGTCAGTTTAATAAAGAACTGGGCAGCTAGCACAAACTCTAGCTAAAGTTTCACGCCCAAGAATGCTTGCTAGCAAAAGTATTTCCTCCTAACAGATAATCATACAGAATCAAGATTGGATTCTCACCAGAGATGTGTCGGGGACATGGTCACGAAAAAGACACGTTTCTTGAGCGGATTGACTTTAGAAGAAATCCAATCGGCCCATGCTCCCATGGCCAACTCCATAGCTCCTCGCCCATCTAATTCTTCGCAAGCTCCATTTTCTTCATCAGTCCATCTACAAAAGTTCAAATCACAAGATCCTATAAGAATAGAGTAGACAAACCTCACTTTTTGTATTGATGAACTGATACGGACAATAGCTTAACTGGGCCTTGTCTCCACCACAAGTATGTATTGAAAACAAGAATATCAGCATGCTCCCAGAGTGATGCATGCTTCAGAACTGAATCAGGACGAATTATCCGTTCATCTAGTCTGTGATTCACCGGATCATCGGAATTAGATTCAACAAGAAGTGGAGCCCAGAGGAATTCAACTGTTGCATTGTACTCCTGAAAAATTGGCATAAGAATACCAGTGTGCAAATCATGAGACTCTCTAGCGGTGGTTACTAGAACGACTACTTACTAGAAAATAGAATGTTTAAAAAGAAATGTTGTGTGTGGAATGACAAAAGGAGGTACAGTTAGTGTGCGTTTAGTTCTGCAGTGACAAAAATTGATTAATAAAATAAATTTTAGTTGATTGTGAAGTGATTTATGTAAGGATAAATTCACATAAAGTGAGTTGAACAATGAAAGCTAGAGATCCAAGCATCAAATCTAGAGCCAAAATCAATTCCAACTGACACCACTCAAACATATCAAAATCAATTTTGTTTCTCGAATCACTTTCATAAAAAGCATACAGAAGTTTCGACTATAGGGTTCAATTCATACCTCTGCTCTGAAAATGGTGAGATGAGCATTTGGTGACATCGATCTCTTATCAGCAGGAATTTCTGACTGTAACAAGCATACCATTGATATCCATTGCCCTCTATTCAGTGAATCTCCAACAAACATTAGCCTTTTTCCTCTCAACTTTTCCCACATTTCTTTTACATTCCATCTGTTTTAGACAAGAAATAGATGTGAAGCTGTGAACCCTAGCAAAAATAACACACTTTGTCACCCAAAAACATAGGACCTGTTTGGTAATTGAAAAGATTTTTTATGTTGAATCATTCACAATTTTAAAAAAAGAAAGAGCACAGTTGTGGGGGGTCCGATGTATGATCTTATTTATATGCATGTGAAAATGTCGTACATATTAGGATCATTTGGCAAATACCAGACAATTCAAGCGTGAATTTTTTAAAACACCAGAATTTGATAGCCTCACATTTTATTCTGCTTTATAAACATGGTTACTTATGAATAGATTAAGTTTGTTTTTCTTTGTCTTTTTAATTTCAAAGTTTGAAATTGTTTCAGGATTTAGGAACTTATTAATGTATCTTTGTTTATCTTAAATGTTCAGTGAGACTCGTTGAATGCAGTAAAAGAGGATAAGCGGATAACATCAAAACATCAACTATAAACATTCAATTAGATCATTTTCTATCGACGCTTTTAGACACGCCAAAAAGCATAAAAATTTCAACAACTCCAATTCCCTATTCCACATGAACAATAGAACAAATGTTATATTACTTGGAAACTACACAAAATTCAATCTAGATACTAATGTTAAGTCGATAGCCTTAAAATTTTCAATTAGGTCATTCGCTCCAGCTCAGGTCCGATTTGGTTAACAACATTATTAAGCCTTTACCATAGAAGTGTTTACATAACAAAAGATAAAATAAAGTCAAATTATTTTCATATAAGCTATAAGTTGTTATGATAAGCTATAGATTAGAGAGCTTATAGATAAAGCTGAAAACAATTTATCGACAAGTCATAAGCTGTTTTCATAAGCTCTCTCAAACAGTCTCACGAGTGCTTATAATAATAGTTAACTCAAATAAATCAATCCAAAAAGGTTATCGACTAGTACCACCAACAAAACCATAACTTAATTATGCTCACAAGAAACAATAAAAAAGTGCTAAAAATAGAAAGCACCTATTCAGATCACAATCATGTGGTTGCCATCTCCAATGCTGATACCCCAAATCATTTCTTCCATGCTTGTGACAAGCCAATTGATCCGACATATAAGGACAATCTGATTCATTGTACAACGGGTATGAAGCATTATCAAACACCCATTTGCCTGAAAAAACATCACAGCTTTCCGAACTCACTCTCCGGTTACTTGAACTCTTTGAACCTCCACGCCGAGCAATTTTCCGACCACTATACCCTACAGTAGAGTTGCATCTACTATATCTATCCAAAACCTCTAAAATAATAAAATTCCAATCAAACCCATTTCAACAAATCACAAAAAAAGAATGTCACAAACAAAATCAAACACAAATCACAAATCTTAACTCATAAAGTTCACATTTTTAAGTCTAAAATTCCATTTTCCAATCAAACCCATTTCAACAAATTACAAAAATAGAAAGTTACAAAAAAAATCAAAGTGAAATTACAAAGCTTAAACCATAAAGTTCACATTTTTAAGCAACTTTTGAACAGAAAAATCACACATGCATACCTTGAGATTTCTTGAGGTGATTAGAGAGATTTGGTTTAACATAGGTAGCTGAAGAAGTTTGTTCTTGATGAATGTGAAGTGGGTTTTCATGGAATTTGTGAATGGTGCTACCATTGTGGAGAGTTGAGAATGCTATGAAAACTAATAACAAAAGAACGATAAAAGGAAAAATTGGAACTTTCTTTTTGTTCCATTTCATCTTCTGCATAGTTTGTGTTAAAGGATTGTTGGGTTTTTCTATTTTGACTTATATACCTTGGTTTTTGATGAGAAACTTTGACTTGAAAAGTTGAAGTTTGAAGGATGATTGAGTGTTTCATCAAGATCTATTTTAATATAAAAGACTATTTTGATAAAAATAATACATAACCAAATGCTATTTAAAATTTCCAAATACTATATTGGTTATTTGTTACACCGCAGTGACCATTACATTTTAAAAAAATGAGTTATTTATTTTTAATATCATCATACGTCGGTGTCATGTTAGACATCAAACACGAATTTAATCAGAGGTGTCGATGCAACCCAGGTAGTGATTGAAGGGTAGATTCATTGTTGAGTTGTCAATGATAGCTGTATTGTGGTTATTGATTGGGTAGTATAGAATCTTAATTTATGGATTGAGAAGTTATATAGAAGAAGATGCAGTTTGACCGAAGTAGACTTTCCTTTTCACCATTTGACGTTGTTTCTTATGTTGTGACAATTATTGTGTGTGGGGTTTGGTAGTGGTTGAGAGAGCAAAGAATCTTGGATGAGATGTGTTTTTTGTTAGATTGAATGGAATGGTATTCCAAGTGGACCTTGCCATGAAGGAAACATAAGTGATTAGGTTTTGTTAATTGTTTCCATTCTTGAGTAATACTTGGTGCAAGAAATAACAAATGGAAAGATTAAGAAATTAGGATACAATTTTGAATTTGTTCAATTTTTTTAACCACGGCGAAATTGATTCTTGTGACTGTAGAACTTCAATGGACGATGGAGTTCTTCCTTAAGAGTTTTAATTTTGTTGTACTAATCAAACTATCTCATTCAAACGATGTTAAGTTGAATTTGTTTTATTTTCTCTTTAGAAGATTAAGTGATTATATACACACAAACATGGACTTTTATGTTGAGTTTATAAGTCTTGGTCCCACTCATTTAATTATCCAAGCTCAATCTTAAGTTGTAGTTTGTTTATTTCATTCAATAGACGAGCTATTGGATAAACTAAGCCTAAATAGTTTATAAATAGCTCAACTAATTTACCCTCCTCATGAAAAGTCAGCTTCCTACTTTTCTATTGTTATATTAAAAAACACTAAAAATTTGTGGAAATGCAGGTTAGTGATAACAATGCTTTGAAAAACATAATCAACAAAAGCTTATCTTAAAATAAGAACATACAAAGAGAGATCTAATGAGATTCTTGTGTGTTTGCAACATTCAAATATGACTTTGTCTCACATTTATAACAACACTTGAAGAACTTCCAATTCAACTCACATCATGTTTGGAAGATAATGGAGTACTCTACATCACGTATAAGGACAAAGTATAAACAAATTATGTGACTGTTCCTTCAATGAAGGAAGAAGAAATGTTAAAGGAAGAAGGAGAAAGAAGTATAAACTTTCTTATATAATAATTCAAAATATGATTTGGGATCCAAATTGTCATGAAATACAGTCTCAAATGTGTTGTCTTCTACTTCACTTTCAGTTTTCCTAGATGTGCTAGTTGGTGAAAAAAAGGTAGCATCTATGCTTATACAAACTTCAACTTTAGGTGCTTCGAAGTTTGGTCAGGAGGTAAATTAAGTATAGCAAATGATTGTTCCAGTTAGGATATGAACTTTAATATTCCCGATCAATTTGTCAATCTCTTTGTGTTAAACTAAGCAACATCGGCGAATCTAGCACTATTTTTACGAGGGGACCAAATATAAAGAAGAAGAAAAATTAAACACTAATATACGAAACTTAATTAATTTTTCTCATTTAATGAAACTGGAACAAAGAAAATAAAAGTTAACAATAGTTATCTATAAATATAAAAGTTGAGCTCTAAGGAGTTTTTAGAAGTCAAATTTATCCATAATTGACAAAATTGTTTGGAGTGGCCAAATAATATCTTAATGGGGTAGCTACATATATACCTAAGTTAAATATTTAAGGTTTTTTTTTTTTTCTTCTTTTGGGGTAGCCAATGCTACCCCATGGTTGTGAAGCCCTTCGCCCCTGCTAAGCAAGGTTCCACCCAATGGTGGTCTTTCACTATTCAAAGTCTCGTTCTAGTTTGCAGGATGGGACAAAAATTTCTGCTTTTAGTTTTACATTATTGAAGCATAATTCAAATTAGACTTAGTATCCTGACTTGTTAGTTTTAGAGTAGTTACCATATGAGTTTGTTAGTATTGAGCCTATGTATGGTATAAAAAGTCCATCACCATGTTGTATATATACTATTGAATTCAAGGAATAAGTTGTAGTTGCATACACACAAAAATTTACCAGAACGTTCTCTTCTTTCCCTTTTCACAATTCACTTTTCCTTTTTGTATTCTCTCAACAATCCTAACATACATGAGCAACCCTAGTGGAAATTATGGTGATTGGAAAGCTGGAGCTATCGGTACAAATAACCAAGATGCACAAGCAATGAATCAATACTACCTCGGACGAGCCTGAACTTGCAGAGGTTTATCTTTCACCCTCTGGAAAAGTTAAGCATGAAGTTTTCTCCTCAGAGTCGCTTACTATACTGTTGGTAGTGAGTCTGCTGTCACTCAACTTGCGCGACAAACTCTGCCGTGCCTAGGTTGACGTTCCATTGCCTAATACAGTTTTCTTTTGTCTGTGTCCTATTTTGTTTCAAATGTTTTTGCATTAGATGACACATATCGGCTCAATCGTATTTCAGGCTTAAACATTTTGTATGTTGGTAAATGACTTTGTATTTCTTACACCTTTCTTGGAATTCAAGATAGTTCGATGATATTTGTGTCCCATTTGTTTTTTTTTGGTTTGAATTGAGTATCCTGCAAGCAACTACATAAACTAATCATTCGATCTAGATATAATCACAAAAGGGAAAAGCTCTCCCACAAGACTCCCAACACTGCTGCATTTTTAAGGGATTGACTCAAACTTGAGATGACTAATTAAGCTGAAAAATGTCTGTATCATCTTATCTAAACAATAGTACAGTTTCAATTAGAGTTAGCGTATAAGTTTGTCGAGCAATTTTTGAAAAGCTTTTAAAGACTCGTTGACTAAACGCCGTTACAAAAATATTTTCGATCCAATTATTCTGTCCATTACTTTTATGCCATTCAGCTTGAAACTAGGTCTGATTATTTGTTTAATAAGGTAAACAAGTATCATGGTGATGAAAAAAATACATAAGACATTAAAAAAAACACTAGCATATGCATGTTTTTTGAGGATTAGGGATGACAATATTCTTTACACTTCAATTTCCCTCACCTCAGTCAACATCAAGAGAAAACAAGATAACAAACCAAACCAAAAATAAATGCAACATATTGTACTTCAAGTTTTCAAAATCAAATGTTTGTCATCTATGGAAAATATATGCATAAAGAAGCTCATTCCAAGTATCAGGCACACCAGGGAGACACCAATGAATGCAATCTGCATAAGATTTTGGATTTGATATTTGCTCTTCTGTTAGAGGCTCCCACTGCTTCCTATATATTGATGGATGACCTTCTTTTCTGTACTCTGATAGCTGTGTTATGTTAAGCATTTGAACATTCAAACCTCTTGTTTTCAAATCTTGTAGAACATTTTCCACCACTTGCATCATTTTAGGAACAGAACCATTTCCACTATATCCCTCTTCTTTAATTTGATCCCTTTCTTTGTAACAATTTTCACCCTTTGTTCCTCCCCATTCATGAGCCCTGAAATTATTTTATCTTAGGTATTATAAATCAAATTTGTTCTTTGATTTGATCATAAAATTGTTTAATTTATTTGTACAAGCATAGAATATATAGTTTAATTAAATAAATTAAAGTAAGCTATAATTTATTATATTGAGGTACACATACCTTTGGTGAGTAGGTGACATAGAAACAAAAAACAATTGGGTCTTGTTACGATTAATATGGACTTCCAACCAATCTGACCAAGTCCTCAAGGCCATTTCATAGACTCTTACCATTGCTACCTTTTTGTATACTCCATTAGGGCTTCCAAATGACCCCCACCTGCTTGTAGTTAAAATGTCACTCTTAACATCAAGTTGCTAGCTAGTGGAGTTAGAATATGAATCATTATATATTTGGTAAAAATATTACAACATTATCATATATGGTGGGTGGAAATATTGTGGAAATATTACAACACTATCATTCTATGTCATGCAAGTGCTATCCATTGTTGATGGACAATTTTTAAGGTGATTTGACGTAAACTAGTACTTAAAATTGTTTGAAACATAAAAATTGTTTGAAATTTCAATGGTGGTTGACATCGGTTGTTAAAAATAACCGTTTATGATTCTCTTTGTTATAACTTATGAGACAATGACTTGATTAGTGCCAATTTAATTTGACAAAAACAAAATAAAGTAGATAGTATGTCTCAAAACTCAACCTATATGTTCTGTTCTTGTCAAACTGACACCAATCATATCATTGTCTCAGTTGTGAGACCGAAGAAGATCGTGAGCTTCTATTTGTAGAGAGAGCATCAATCGTCATTAGTGTTTTGAACAATTTGTACTAATTAAAAACTTAGAGTTGTTGAAATAGGCAAGTTGATCAAAGAAAGTGATGGGTTGTTTAGTTGCTACTTACAAAACATTCATTGCTTGTCTTCTCCACCAAAGGAAAGTGTTGAAGACTATAATATCAGCATCAGTCCAATACTTGGCATGTTTCTCAATGGCTTGAACTCTCACAGTCCGATCTGGTACCTTATGGTTCACAGGATCATCTGAATTTGATTCTACAAGCAATGGGGCCCAATAGAACTCGATGGTTGCATTGTATTCCTTTGATTAAATGTGTCAATTCAAAAACTCTTAGTCATAAAACATTTTGTAGGAAAAAGTTTAAAATTATAAAATCTTATAATAATTTTGTATGAAAATTTT
>Ga0315915_1000402_pt1 | contig 43006 bp, 21 predicted proteins | sample MpolbnodulesMG_FD_207738 | JGI IMG/M metagenome (GOLD analysis project Ga0315915, IMG submission 207738) | Medicago polymorpha root nodule microbial communities from Los Angeles, California, United States - branched nodules | ecosystem: Host-associated > Plants > Roots > Nodule | place: USA... | reverse complement strand
GTAACTAACCCCCGAACCCAAAATCTTTTTTAAAGGGGTGTTTCGAACTTTTTTCCCCTTTTTCTCTTAAAATTAAATGTTCAGTCGTGAAACAAAATAGTGAGTCAAACGCTAATCAAATAGCCTTGATCTCCGAAAAATGGCGCGACAATTGTCCTATGAAGAACTAATTTCAAATCCATTCCATTTGAAACGCAACAAAGTCTGCAGCAACGTTACTGTTATTCTTGTCTTGTTGTAGAGACAAAGTTGCAGAGATGGTGGTTGCAGAGTTCGTGGATGTACACTTCGTACATCGTACTTTGTCAACTCTGGTGAAGTAACTTCTGGCGAGATGCTTTTGATGACCATTGCTTCTGATGACGTTGCTTCTGATGACGTGTCTTCAGGAGCTCTATCTTCAGACGCACTTCTTCAGACGCATTTCTTCAGACGCATTCTTCTAGACGCTCTAAGCTTCAAATAAAATTCCTTTGCTCTTTGAATTGTTCAATCAGAATCTTTATGAATAGTACTTTGATTTTGGATCCTGTACACTTGAACAAATTGATTAGCATATCCAATTGATAATTTTTAATACATTGTTATCATCAAAACTCAAGAGGTGATTTTGAGAAACACCCTTTGTTCCAACACGATTGTCCTCCGGTTCTATTTATAAAAAACAATTGACTTTTTAGATTTATGGAATAATTTATGTATGCGGTCTATATTCTAGATTAGATATATCAATGATTCAATGAATATAAAAAATCAATTGTTTCTTATAAATATGATCGAAGAGAGTACTTTGTTTCCGTCCAAGTGGCGTGTTTTTTAAGAAATGGTGGGAAGGTAAAAATTGCTATCTTTTTCTGTAGTGTTGTGTGGCCAATCATTTATGGTAATGTTTTGTGATAATAGTCATTTTGGTCATTGAATGTGTAACGAGTAGTCACAATAATCTCTTAATAAAATAGTCTATTATTCTGCACTTCGTTAGTCAAAATATATATTGCAACTTGTGTATCAATTTGTTTTACCGCAAGACTATTTTATGTATTGGAGCTTGTGTAATCAAATATATGACATATCTAAATGACTTATCATGATTGAAAGTTTTATTATTATTTTTTAAATACACATGCAAAGTAAACTCTAAATTAAATACTAAAAATCTTATATATGAAAAATATATTTTTCATGACAAAAAAATTATGCTTAGAGGGCGATGCTTCAATCTAAGACAAAAAAATATATCAAACTAAAGATATACATTTTTTCTAAAGGTACAGACGATGTTTGAACTCGTGACTTTTATATTGAAACCCTCTCGTTTTATTATTAGACCAAACCCTTGAGGTTATGATGGAAATATACAATTATTTTTTAAGTTAATTGAATAACTAATGTATATAGTCTACATTGTATATGAGATAAACATATACATTTTGTTTTGAAGGAGTTAGATAAACAGATACATAATTATTGAATGAATTATTTTTTATTGGGCAAAATATAAAAAATGGTCATGTTTACTAGTCACGAGTCACTAGTTAAAGAAACGAAAATGTAAGTTTTGCGTTAAAAATAATATCGTCTACACTTTTAAGTATTTGATAACACAAGTTGAAAATATAAAATGACTTAAAAATAATATCGGTAGGATTTTGGATTTTGACTCAGAAATATGGAATTCATATCATTTTATGTATTGGATTGGATACATTCTATTCAACTTGTGTATTGGCATTGCACCCCTTCTATAAAGTTGATAAGTTGAACATATAATCTATTGATCGACCCAAGCTTTGTTACCATTGAACCAAAAATTCTAAACATATTTTAGAAATTTCCCTCGCAATGTGCCCTTATTCGACTATACGTTCTCTATGTGTTATTATTTTTATCATGGAAGAAAAGCAAAGAAAAGTTAGAGAGCAATGACCTACGAAGTTGTTTGACCTTTTTCTTTTGGACCTTTCCTTTATGGAGGTAGCATCAACATACTATCTACTTTGTGGTTGAAATTTCAGAGTACTAAAGATTTTTATATGCTTGGGTTGGAATTTTTCTCATGACTTTTGCACATGTAGATTGAAAGTGACAACACCACAATATAATGTCCATCACCTAACTTTCCTTTTTTAATAAACCAGAAAAGAAAATATCTAACTAGAATCCAGTATAAGAAAGCAGTTTACCAGTCAATTGTCACCACATTATAAATTTTCCACAAAAATTGAATTTCTTGTCGACATATACTACTAAAATGGAATTTCATGTAAAGTTTTATTTTTATTTTTTATTGAAGTTATTTTGGTGACGTATTCGAACACTATTTCCAAATATATTTATTCATCAAATTATCATCCTCTTTAACAAAATACTCGTTAACTTTCTCATCAAGCCATCAAGTAACCTTATATTCCCCTAAAGTGAAATGAAAGTTTATGACATATCAAACAACTATTATCTTGTGTAAAAGAAGCAACATCATGATGATTCAATACGATACTGATTTTCCAACACGGTATGAATATTTTTTATTTTTTTTGGAAGGACGGTATGAATATTTCTAGTAGCATAGTTGATAATACCTACAATTTGGGAAAAAAATAACGAGGAAGCAAAGTGTGAAAGTCATTAAATGCCAAAAACTACCAAACAAGATCAACTATAGAAAAATCACTTCCTGTAGATATTCGTAGTCGTAGATAAGATTTGTTAAAGACTTTAAAAATAACAATGTTATTACTCTTACTCGTATGAGCTACAATTACTACTCCCTTTTCTCTAATAAAAAGTTTATGTGAGTGTCAGAACATGTTTTGAAGTTTAAATAATATTTACAAAGATACTTACATATCAATCATGAAAAAAATTCTTAAATCGACAATATGAGTTGAACCCAAACATTATAGATGAGTACATATCAACTTAGCCAACCTTCCTTATGTTAAAGAGTTTTACATTGGATTGGAGATGACCTGACAACGTACAATTTTTACCTCACAAACCGGTTTTATGAGATTGTGTTAGAGCATCTCCAATGGTGAGATCTTCACCATACCCGGTACCTAATAGGTACCCCCATTGAGAATTTTTTTCTGGGGTCTTCTAAGACCCAAAGTCTCACCTTAAGACCCTCATTTTGAAGTGGGCACACACTACTTTTTATTAAAATAATGATTGTATTGTTGGAATGTAAATGATGAATAGTTAGTGGTGGGACCGATTTAGACCTTTTGTCAGAGGGTCTCTGTTCGAGTGACTGAGTGCTTATTACGTAATGTTATTAAAAAATTATAAAAGAGTGATGTGTATACGTGGAACCTGTTTAAGAACTCCAAATTGAGGGTCTCCATTGTGGATGCTCTTAGGCCCAACTATGATTTCTAGAATAGTATCAGAGCCTTTTCAAGATCCATTAGACCACCTGCTATCAGATTTCCGTTATCGGGTCACCCACCATTTATGTCTACGAATCAAACCTAATAGTGTTAGTTGTGAGAGGGTGTGTTAAAGAGTCTCACATCGAATATGAGATGACATGACAATATGTTTATAAGTGGAGACAATCTTCACCTTACAAACCAGTTTTGTGAGGTTGTGTTAGGTTCAACCGCAATTTCTAAGACCTTGACTTACGATTACTACTCTTTCATCAATAATTCTATTGATATTATGACATTTCTATATTGTGTAGTAATATTTGTGACCTAATAGTATTTTATTAATTTATTTATGAATAATTTGATAAATTATTATTTGTTTAGAAAAAGTAATTTTTATTATGGTAAACAAACGTAAAATAAATTCTAATTTATCATAAAATCTCTAAAATATAATCTCTAAATTATTTTACGTGAAAATCAATTTTATTTTAATACGTAAAACGGGTCCTAAGTGTCAAAAGGTGCAACTATCAAGGGCACCCGTGTGTAAAAGCAGATCCGCAATTCTTTCTAGAAGTACTTTACCATTTTATATTTATTTTTCTCCCTATGGTTAATGTGGCAATGTCATATGTTTTTGTTTTTATTAATATACTTTACCATCTTTGGTACACATGACACATGCACCTATTCTTCTTTTCTCACTCTTTCTTGTTTGTGAGATTAGTGTCTTCTTGTGAATTCTGTACTTTCATGTCTCTCAAACACATAATGACATGAAACAAAATCTATACCTTACAGGTTCTGTTCTATCATCTATGCTCTTTCACTCTCCATAGATTTTTTGTTGTTTTATTTTTATTTTTATTTTCTGTTACAAACTTGTGATTTTATGCATGTTAGGCTAAGCATAATATGAAATATATAATTTAACTTTTTTTTTTTTTTATGGATCTGTTATAATGATGATATTTCAATAGTACATATTCTTCTGTGATCATAGATTGATAATGACAAAAAAAAATTTAAAAAAATTATGCATGGTAAAACAAACTATTATTAACTCCTTATTGGATACTGTTTGTGTGATCTATGAGCTTCTTGAGACAAAAAAATTAATAATTTTGTTTTTGTTAAGAATTGTTTGTTTTTGTTTTCTGTTGTTATTGAAATAGGATTTGGTTGTGAAAAGTGAAAAGAATATATACACATAAGGATTGGTTTCAAAGTTCCAGGAATCTTCAATTGCCATGTTTAATCTCTGGGGTGGCTCTCAACAAGACCAGCAAACCAAAGAGGCTTATGCTGAATCCAAGGTACATTGGTTCTGCGGTGACAAAATTTGATTTTGAATGAATTGATTCTATAAAATTGAGTCTGGCCAAAAAGTGAGTTGAATGTATTGTTTGGATTTATTCATGTAAAAGTGAGTTGAACGATAAATTTTAGTTTAGAAATCAATTGTTTAAGATCAAATTCTAGTTTGAAGTTAGAATCAATTATGGAGACAAAATCAATTTTACTCGAAAACATCTAAACATTTCAGAATAAATTCTATACCTATGGAATCAATTTTGGCACATCGAAAAGTGGAACGGGGCATGCAAATTATTGTTTGGTGATGTTATGTTCTATTATGTTATTAGTTATTAATTTTGGTAGGTTGCATCATGGTTTTGATTCTGAATATTGAAATTTTGAAACCAGATTAAAGAGCTGAAGCTAGCAATTGGACCCTTATCAGGACACAGCTTGAAGTACTGCACCGATGCTTGTCTGAAGCGATATCTGGAAGCTCGAAATTGGAATGTCGACAAGTCCAAGAAGATGTTGAAAGACACACTCAAGTGGAGATCAGTCTATAAGCCTGAGGAAATCCGCTGGGTGAGTTTTGTGTTTGATCTTGTTTTGATGATTTTGGTGCATAAATATTGTTTTAATTTAATTCAAGGTGATGTAAATGATGATTCAGGATGAGGTTGCCGTGGAAGGAGAGACAGGGAAAATGTATAGAGCAGGTTTTCATGACAGACAAGGAAGGACTGTTCTTATTTTGAGACCTGGAATGCAGGTATCATGGTTTTGAGATGTTTGGTTTCACTATAGGCCTGTTTGGTTTGACTTATTTGAGATTATCCACTGACACAAACACTTGTGAGACTGGTTGGGAGATCTATGGAAACAGTTTATAACTTGTTCATAAGTTATTTTCAGTTTATTTCCGTAAGTTCTTCAGGACAACTTATGAAAATAATTAATAACTTGTATGAAAACAATTTGACTTTATTTTATGTTTTGTTATAAACATGGCCTAGACATGAGCACTTATTTGATTAGTGATTATAATATAAGTGCTTAATTGAGCTGTCTATCCAAACAGAGTCCATCCTTGAGCTTAAACGGTATAGAAATTGAATGTTTGATGTGTTGCAGAATACTTCTTCAATAGACAATCAGATTAAGCATCTTGTGTATCTTTTGGAAAATGCTATGCTTAATCTTCCACCAGGGCAAGAACAAATGGCCTGGTTGATAGACTTCACTGGGTGGTCAATTACCAACAATGTTCCCCTCAAATCAGCCAGAGAGACCATCAGTATTCTACAGAATCATTATCCTGAGAGGCTTGCCATAGCATTCCTTTATAACCCTCCTCGAATTTTTGAAGCTTTTTGGAAGGTTTGTCATCTTTAATTTCCATAGCCACTACTATTGATATCCTTTAATTCCAGATCAAAATTCATTGCAATTAGGGAATGACACATTTGATGCAGTCATATGATTTGGACTGTTGTTGAATCAAAGATTAGACAGTCTACATTTCGACTTTGGTGAACTTAGTCCTAAACACAAAGTCGGACGTGAACCATCTGATCTTGGTCTGAGCGAATCACACATTTGACACAATCACATGATTTGGACAGTCGAACCATTCGCGTTTTAACTTTGGTAAATTTGGACCAAAACACAGTATGGACGTGGACTGTCCAACCTTGATCAATGGAATCACACATATGACACAGTCACTTGATTTGGACTGCCGAATCAAGATTAGACAGTCCACGTTTCGACATTGGTAAATTTGGTCCAAAACAAAATGTAAGGACTTAAAGCGTCGGATCTTGATCTGATAGTTTAGATCAACAACTGCATAATTTCGTGACTGTGAAGGATCCAAATCTTCAAATTTCACCCTTAAATATAGTTAAAGTTTGTACTTCTTTTTATGCAGATAGTGAAGTATTTCTTGGATAACAAGACATTTCACAAGGTGAAATTTGTGTACCCTAAGAACAAAGACAGTGTGGAACTCATGAGGTCTTACTTCGACGACGAAAATCTTCCAAGTGAACTAGGCGGAAAAAGCATATTGAACTACAACCATGAGGAGTTTTCCAAAATAATGGCTCAGGATGATTTGAAATGTGCAGACTATTGGGGCACTGACGAAAAGCTAACAAACCACAGGCATTGTGCAGCAGAGGTAGCTCCAGAACCAGTTTGCAGTGAAACTCCAGCTACTTGAGAAATTTAACCTTGTTTTAACTTAGGGCAGATATAAGTATTAATTATCATAAAGCCATTAGATCCATGCAAATTAATACCAAGGAGATTATGATACATTTCTCCTTTGTTTACAGCTTTATTATCCCATCATGATGTAGTAATTGTACACTTGCTACTTTGCTAGCAGATTAGCTCAAGCTGAGTGATTTTTGAAAATATGGCAATGTGCAATATTGATGATTAAATAAGTAATTAGTTGACTGTAAAAACTTCCGCCCCATTTTAATTTTCGAGTACTAACAATTGATTTTGTCTAACATGTGCAATATTGCACATGTTAAAGCAACTAAAAGTAGTAAATTTTTATTGGAAAAAACAATTATTTATTAAAAAGTTATACATTTAATATAAAATGTACAAGTTTCAATGCGAAGTTACTATTTAAAACTTCTTAACATGTGCAAATTTACTCATGATAGAAAAACCGTTAACAATTTTGCATCAGATTCACAGAAAAATCAATTGATCACCTAGATGGAAACATGTCTCATACAAATGTGCTATTTACAAGTTTTTCTCTTTGGTTCATGTAAAATTTAGATTAAGGACTATCATGAAAGAATCACCAATTCCAACAAGAATTTACTATGAAATTTACATATTTACTACTAAAGAGAAAATTTGGATTTGAATTCAAATTAAAACTAGTGTGAATTTTGTGTCAATCTTCATTGGTTGCTACTTACAACCTAGCTATAGAACCACATTCATACAGAAGTGTTATATGATTCCAATGACAACAATTAAACTTTTACACTATCCTTCAAAACAAACAAGAACATTTCTTTAAAAGCCTTTGAAGGGCACAGAAAATGAAAGATTGTGTACTAAACAAGGGAACTTCCAAGTTTTCCACAGATAAGTAGTTGCCCTTTTTTATATCTAGGAATCAAACTCGGTATCTCGAGATTTACAACACTCGCACACAATGCGCACTACCTAGTGGTAGATAAGTAATTGACTTTGAACTATCAAGCAAATAAGTTTCAGCTTACAAAAGGAGTTATATGAACCTCCTCTTGAATTTACGAGTAGTTGTTTGGTATGAACGTGCCAAGAGGCTGACCCCTATACCAACTCCTAAAAAGATACCAAGTCCAATTCCAACACCAACTCTTACTCCAGCATTGAACCATGATAGCTCACCATCTTCCATATCTATATATCCTTCCCTTTGACAATACATGTTGTAATGCTCTTCTTGTTCTGGTTTAAAGCTTCTGTACTCAGCTACCTATGAACCAAAACCAAACAAGCTAAGTTATTACTGTTGTGACACTCATAAGCACTTATGAATTCTACTGCCATTTTATAACTAGATATATGTTGTTGAAGGACTAATACTAGGACAAATTAAGTCCAAGTAACATGGTAAATAAATTTTACAGATGCTTAAAAGGTTTGTTAAATGGAATGCTGAGTATTAATCCTAAGAAAATCCTTGTATAGATTAATGCATAAACAATTCCAACTTCCAAGTAAATACTCCTTAAAAGATAAAACATAAATGAAAAATCAAGCTCTAAAAGCAGATACTATGTTAGGTATTGGATTTAGACCTTAGACATATAAATGGGCCAAATAGAGGGCACCAATATGTATTCGATGGTTGCTCAATAGGCCCCACAAATTTGCTCACCTTTCTGAAAAAAGTCGATCAGGAGTTACAAACTGATCAGGAGCGAAATTGAGAGGCCTACTGAACAACCACATATGTATTTGGTTACAGTTGCTGATGTGGCCAATATACTTGAGAGAAAAGGTAGTTATAAGAAGGAGACACTTACCATTAGGGGAGACATTGGTTATTATTTTGTCAAAAAACCCTATGGTTCAGACAGAAATAGAATTATCTCTTCTCTGAGTAGCTGTTTTCCTTCAGTAATACGTTTATTTCAATGAAAAATATAATTTTATGTTTCTCTTGAGTTTAGGTTACTATCACACTCAATATCAACAAATTTGTACCATAATAGAAGGAGTAGATTGAAAGTTTTGGTGCAATTTGACTAGACTTTGTCAATCCATTTTAACAACTCACACCTTGTAGTTGTACATTCATCTGGTCTTAAATATAAATAAAAAAAATGCATTTGATCTAAACTTAATCTAATTAATACATATACTTTTTTTTTGTTAATATTTGAGACAGGGAGCATAAAGTCTTGAAGCACACATGAAGATGCTGAGACACAGCATACAGAAAATAAGGCCTCCCCACTACCAGTACTTGTCCTTTAATGGGGAAGGTCAGAATCTATTTACAAGGGACATTGGAGAATGCAAAACAGAAAATAATAAGTTAAATTTGTAGTTCCCAATAGTTAATAAAAGATATGTGTATTGTGGTTTGAGCCTGCCCATGCAACAGTCACACTTCTAGGATAGGATTTTTGGGACCAATATCATCTAAAGGTACTAAATTAGAGGGACCAAAACATAGATAACATTAATAAACAACTTGCATTAGATTATTCTAGCAAACAGAAGTTTAGGCATAGAACATGATTTATAACAAAAAACAGTATTACCAAGGGAATATGCCACATTTTATTCCCAATCCGAAAATATAGTCAATTAGTCATAACTTAATACATAGTAATTTGTATTATCCACAAAAATTGCATGGTAAAAGAAATAAGCATATCCCATGATTATGAAAATAAATTCTGATATACTATCCCTAATAGACCAAATGGAATATTTTGCAAATTAGTGCATGTTTGGATTGACAGCGCGGTCTGACAAAACCGCAGTGTGGCACCATGATTTTGTCAAAAGCTAGATGCTTCAACAAAATCACGACGTCCCTGTGATTTCATCAAACACACAGTGATTCCAAACATGCACTTAAAAGTTGTGCAATTTTACCTGTGAATCAAGTCCATGATCATGATCACAAACATCTTTCTTAATTTCAGATGTTTCATATTCTGGAATCACATCCAACAAGCACACTTTCCTATTATGCTTCTTCCTGCAATTGATCTGCTGTGTCCTTGTTAAGATTATAGGTTTTCCTGAGAAGCAACCAGCAACATAAACCTCAATTTCAGGAACAGAAACATGTTTTCCTTTGAAAAAACCACTATTAGGTGCCATTTCTGTTTCACAATTCATACTCCAATATCTCTTATCATTATCATCATTTTTCATCTCAAGAACACAAGAGAGAATGCATTGATCTTTATCACAAACTTCAAACTTCATGCTACCATTTAATCTTCTACTATCTGTATTCACAAAAGTGACTTGTTCAGATTTCTTATCAATTCTATCCCTTCTTAGAATTGAAGAATCTTCATCACTATTCATGTTACTTCTAACACCATTTACCTCTAAAAGTGTATTAGGACTTAAGGGTATATGATGAAGATATAGAAACTGTGGTGTTGATTCATTCACTTGAATTCCACTAACTCTTACATAAAAAACTCTTACATCAAACCAAGGTAATGAAAATGATAATTTGATGCATGATGGATCATAAGGTGAATATTCAATTATTTGAAGACTTTTATTTCTTGCTTCTCCTCCATTGCATGATGATGCATCATAAGATCCTCCCATCTTCATATCCAAAATCACTGAAATTGTTAATCCATAATGTTTTTTTCCAATCAAAACAAAACCTGTTTCACAATCAACGAAACAGTTAAAGGATCGCTGATGTAATTTTGCCTCAAATATTGTACAAACTCGAAACGAAACAAGAAAAACAAAAGAAAAAAGACACAATATGAATTCTAAAGGGAAGAAAAGAAGGTAGAAAGAAAGAGAACTTGAGTGAAGGTGGAAGATTATAAGTCACAAGATAAAAATGGCAATTTATTATATTGTTTATGTTTTGTAGATTAGAATGAAAATGAAATGGAAAAGGTGAAGTATATTAAAGTGAAGAGCATTTATTTATTTATGTAGCAAATAATATACACTTCATATAGTAATTACTAGGAGACAAATCTATGTGTTTATTTAAGGAAGATGTACCACCACAAACAAATTTAAATTCCTATTTTTCAGGAAATAAACTATAACCATGAAAATTGAACTATTCATGCACACTCTTTGACTTTGATTATGATGTTTTCTTCTCTATCCTTTACCACAGCCACGCATGCTTATGTGCAATCAAATTCTTAAACCAAGGTACCTTTCATATCTTTTGTCCACATAATCTAAGTCCTGCCCTGTGGTCGTGGCAGGCTGGCAACAATATCAAATATGTTTTTTTTTTTTGGTAAAATATGTGTTCTTTCTTCTAAACAAAGCATAATATATATGTATAAAACTATATAAGCAAACGTAGTTGTAATCTGATTTGTTTCAGCAAAATTAATTTCTACACTTGAAGAAATACTATATATTGCTTCTAAAAAGATATGAATAAATCTCTACATGTTTTAACAACAAAATTTATTAAAAACCAAATATGTTCAAGACGAGCAGAGACAAGTAAGACCGAAACAACATAACAAAAGACGTTCTATATAAGCAGAATATAATTTATTTATTTTTATAAAATCGGACAAACTAACTCCAAAATCAACTAAACACCAAAACCAAAGGCATACTCCCACACAACAACAGAAACAAATCTTGTGTCAACCCCTCAAACACCGTCGCGAGCGATCACCAAAAACAATTTCAACCGTTGCATGCACCAAAATAACCACCAAACCAACTAAAAAAATTCATGTAACACCCACAGCTCCAAAATACCATCATGCCGGACAAAAGCACCTAAAGAGAGCCGGCTAGATGATGAAATTTCTAGTTATAATTGACTTGGCAAGATAAAAAAAAATCTTCATTGTTATTGAATTATTATTTTAAAAATGAATTTAAGAAGTAATGTTATAGGCTTATAGCTTGGCTAGATGATGAAATATAACTACTTCGAGTTAAAAAAAAAAGTTATTTAATTTCATTTTTTCTTTTAAAATTCAAATATATTCATTAGATAACACCATAAACAAAGCACGAGATATAGGGATGGGGCCTTAGTATACTTTTGAAATTTCAATATTAGATTTCACAAGTGGAAGCTATATAATCATCACCAAATTTCAAAATTTTGAAACTAAAGTTTTAGAGCACGAGACAGGGTGATGGGGACTAAGAATTAATCAAAAAATAATAATAATATTAGTACAATGAAATGGGCCTTCTGACTAGAAAATTTAATCTTATCCGATAATTAGATAGATATATCATATCATATGATTTTTTTTGAATAAATCATATCACATGATGAAATTGCATTTACGTCTCACCAGGTCGGTCGGTGCTAAAATTGAACGTGAAGTGGATGAATATTGTATTGTATTAAAAAATGATGACTTTCTCTTTAGGAGGTTTAGCTCGTTAATATTAATTGATTAAAATTTAAATCATAATTCGATAGGATAAAATCTACATTGAAATTATGACTGTTTTATACTAGTCTGGTTCAATCCATTAGTGTTTTTTTCCCCTTAAAAAAAGTGTATGTGACTTGCTTGGGAAATTAACACGTATATTTGACTACATTACTACTTTTTTTTAACAAATCAAAATGAGATAATTATAAACAGCTGTGAATCGTCCCACACAAGACATATAAAGGAGAAACACCAGCAAATATTTACAAGGTCAAGGTGCTAGAAACAAAGCACCATCGAAACAAACAAACTAAATTACACAATAATGCTCTTACAAGGGAGCGGATGTTTTCACCAATCATGATAACTTTAACTGAACGAAGCATGTTTTGATTTTAACCATAAAAACGAATTTAGCTTGACTTTTTCGATAAGCATAAAAGGGTAGCAACCGTATGTTGGAAGACACGGTTGTTCATCTCCTTCCAGATAACCCAAGCAACAGCAAACCAAATGATCTTTAAGACTACATTACTTCTTAAATTCATTTTTAAAATAATAGTTTTTATTAATGAAATTTTCAACCATTTTTATCGAATATCACCAACAACAAAAAATGTGGAACATAAAGATATAAGTGTATGGCATTAACAAGAAAAAATGCATGCCATACACTTATATTCTAAAATTTTCAATAAATGTGGAACATAAAGATATCCAAATCATTTAAAATTTGAATAATTTAAATGAATCCATTAGGATTTAATTTTTTTTATATTCAAGACTTAGTATAAACATATAAAAAAAGAAAATGATATGATATGTTTAGTACAACCAGCTGGTCCTTTGTCAAAAAAAAAACCAGCTGGTCCTTTTTCCGTGCTTTGCTGCATTTCTTTTAATTTTAAGGAACGTTTGTTTCAAGAATTTAAAATTATTCTTAGGATTATTGTACCCGAAAATATAAAGATAAAAATTCAATTCCTAAATATTCTTTGAAAAAAAAGAGACTGGCGCGTACTCCCTCGTTCCCAAATTATTAGAAAAACTTATTTTCTTTATCCCAAATTATAAGTAAAAAAGACCAATTTTATCATATTAAATTATGTTATTTTAAAAAAAAACCATCTTTTTTAAAGCAAAATTAAATGCAAACTGCAATTCAATTTGCGCTTCATTTTCATTAACGAAAGAAAATTATTTTTACATCTTACTATAAAACTTATTTCAAAAATAACACAAGAAACAATGTTATAAACTACTATATTTTAGTTTTTTTAATACGTGTGAAATTAATTTTTTTTCTTATAATATAGGACAGAGAAAGTAGTTTGGTATTCATAAAAAATATCAATAGTTACTTAAAAAAAAAAATATATCGATAGTTATAATTTATTTTTTCTTCTAGTAGTATAGTGGTTAAAATTCACCTATTTCACAATGAATAAATGAGTCTCCATATAACAATGCATGTTCTTGACTTCCTGTGTCAACTGAGCTATGCTCACGGGAGTATAATTTTCTTATTTAAAAAATATATAAAATTTTGTGGGAATGGACATTATAACCTTCACATGAAAATAAATCCATAAATTTATAATAAATTTCCAACCATAAAAGAAACGCGGTATAAATCAAATCATTCCCGCGAATTAAAACCTTTGAAATCTTTCGTTCTTCTCTCACGCTGCAACACAACCCGTTTCTCCGCCAGCCACGCCGCCGTGCCTCGACGGTGGTTGCCAAAGCAACACCTCCGTCTGCAAAACCTGCTTCTGCACGTTGTTCATGTTAGTCACTTCGCTTTTCTTCTCCAGGTTCGTTCCTGATTCAGTTTTCCATACTGCTTTGAATTGTTAATTGAATCTTCTATTTTGAATCTTGCACTGTGAATTAATCGTCTATGTTTCATTGATAATAGTTTCTATTTTTGTGCTTATAGGTTTGTTGATTACAACTTGTTTTCAGCAAAACCCTAACAATGAAAAAATTGTGCATAGAAGACATATCGGAGATGGTGAATTTAGGGTTAGATTTAGAGACTGAAATTTTGGTATGGCTGCCGCTAAAGTCATTGATGCGTTTCAGATGTGTTCAACGATCTTGGAATGATCTTATTCAGAGCCCGGCGGCACATTAACATGTATGATAGTCCTAGTCTCATGATCCTTAATGAAAAACGACCATATATAACCCTTCTTTCATGTGACAACCTAATACACATCAAATCCCCCTTTTCCAACCATTCCCACCGTCCTGTAACAATCGAATCGAATCCTATGGTAGTTGTAACGGTGTTTTCTGTCTCAAAGGTTTGTGTTGGTATAGTAATAGTTGTGTTGAAGGAAGGGCTGGAGAACTGCTCAGATCATATGACCATCAAGGCAACTCACTTTGCCAATTTCAAATCGATCTCGATTATAATATGAATTTCTGGATTCATGAGTATGTACCAAGCATTGCTCCTTTGTCACACCAAACTGATATATATACTGTTAATGCATACAATGGTGTTATTTAACATAGGTTTTAGCCAATTTGACTTGCTAAGAAAGAACATCTGCAAGAGAGTTATGATCATTGATCAATTATGTTTACCAACATCAATCACATTTCTTTGAGATTACTGTTTTAATAGTTGTTCTTCCTTACTGTTTTTCAATTATTTAATAGTTGTTTTCATGTAGAAATGCAACAAAAGATGTCTTTATGTATTAAAAACAAAACAAATTCTAGAAAATGTGGTTTTAGGAGTTTGATTACTATTGTGATTTGTGAGAAACATATATGGATGATATATTAGATTGAGGAAACTGAAGAGGAAAAGGATTATCATATAGGATCCACACTCAGAATTCCTAGCTCTTTTTTGCTTTGCAGCATCTGCAAAATACAAAGGAAAAAGGCAGCTTCTTAACCTCATAAAAAGAGAGAAACAAAATATACTTTTTTGGCCATATTATTGGTTCTCATGTCAAATTCCATCTCTAAGGGTATTGTTTTGAGTTGACACACAATCAGTTGGAAAGAAAAAAATCAAAACAGATGATACTTATACTACTTTGGTTTATTAATATTGTCTTTATTCTTTGATTTATTTGTGATTTGAAAAACTGAAACAATTATTATTTTTTCTTAATTTCCCTTGTTCCAATCCTCTATTCATCAACAAAATACAGGTTCTAATGGTATTTTGTCTAACTTGTGTACAATTACATTAGAAAGGATATATGATACTTGTATTCATATTGTTATGATGAACATTAGCTCGTTTTTTGTGATCTAAACCGTAAGAATTTAAGAATTAATTCAAGAGTTTGTCAACTTTAATTGAATTTTATACAGAAAAGATAGTTTTATTACTTGTCAAATTAAGCCCAAATTGAAATGAGGTCCAATAGACGGAGATAAGTGCTCATAATCCACAAGCACGGTTGACACTAATAAAGGATAGAGTAAAGTGAGAGTATTATGGATTATTGATTAACAAATTATGGCCTTGTCGTTTCATTTTCTCTGGTTTGGGCTCTGATTGCTTTTTCTTTCATTCTGTTGGTAGTATATCAGATTCATAATTAGATTAGAGGATTGTTGCTCATCTTGTATCTGTGTGTCAAGGGTGTGGTTTGTTGGTGATTGATTGGGCTCTAGCATTTTCGTTTCGTTTATTGTCTATCCTTAAGATGAAAATTAGTCAAACCTATGTAAAAAAAAAGTAAACATTTTTTGTTTGTTCATAAAATATACTTGCGGAAAAAACAACTTTAGTCTGATTATGACTTTTTTGTATAAATGACTTTATCCTAATTAAGACTTTTCAGTGGTCTACAGTATGTCCACCAATTTAAGTTCTCTAATTTGACTAATGACTATGAAATTAATTTTTTGTCATCTGTCTACAAATGGAAGTCATGCACTTCAAAAACTTTGAAGAAAAAAAAAATGAAGCTGATACTCTGATTAATTGGATAGTCACTTCCCCCACTAGCCACTAACATGAAAAGGCTTCAAAAGCAAACATGAATTAGCGTCATTGATTACAAATTTGGTCCCCTAAACAAATCAGATTTTTGTTATTGAAGTAATGTGCAAAACCAGAAAACTCATATGAGACAAACATCAAAACTCAAAACATAAGACCGCACATTCTGTGTCTTGTTCTATAATTCTATTATTAATTAATTAATTAATTAGTGATTAGATAAACTACACTTTTTAGTTAAGTAAAGCTGTATAACCCAAAATAATGTTCCTAAAAAAATTCAAAATAATGACCCACAGATTTAGCGATACCGTTTTCTGCATTCTTGACTCTGAATTACTCCTACATGTTGACCCCACAAATTTCTGGTGCATTAAGCACGTGTCTAGTCCGTGTCATTGAAAGTACTTATTCCATTCCGTTTTAAAATGGGTATCGTTTAAAGTTTTCACATATATATTAAGTAATGTAATAATTAGGGTAAAGTTTTCACATTACATTTTTACTAAAATAACCTTGTTACTTATTGATACATTTTCTATCATTATAAATTAGGGTAATGTTGACGAGTGCTTCCGAAACACTCTTTAAAAGTCTTAAATAATAACTTTTTATAAAAACTTATGTATTCAATGCATTGAAAATTGAACTATTTAAATGTTTTAAATAATAATTTCCTAATTTAAAATATTTAAAGAGTGTCTCGGGAACACTTCGTTAACAAAACCCTACAAATCAAAGTAGAATATGTGTTTCGAATTTAGTGTACATAGTAATAATTACCAATGAAAAAAATTAATTAATACTACATCAAAAACTAAAAGGACAAAACGACATTCATTTTTAAATAATTTATTTTTGCTAAAATAACATTCATTTTAAAATAGATGGAGCAATAGGCTATTTTTAGTTTGTCATAGAATTATTTTAGACTTGAATATCGTCTTTCTAAAAGGTTGATATGACCTTGAAGTTACTTAAATGTCTAAATGTCTATTTTATATGAAAGTTTTTAAATAAATAATCTCACATATATATAAAGGTCATGGTATAACTTGTGTCAATAACAACGACATAAATTAAGAAAATAAAAAAGGAATTAAAATCTATTAATTTTTGTATTAAAAAGATAAAATTTTAAAAATATAATGCGTACAAGCTTATGCGATTATACACGATGAAAATTGGATTGAATTTTACATAATGAATCAACAACACAGCTTACAAGCATTTATACTAAATATATGAGAGTCTAAGCTAAGCTATAGTGTGTACAAGCTTATGTGATTATTACAAACTCTCCTAAGATCGAGGGAAACAATTATGACCGTTTTACAACTATTTTTGAGCTTGCAAGGTCTGTAAGCTTGTGACACAAGTCACTTATGTCTATCGTGTTTTTCCTCCATTTCTGATAATCTCTTGTGCATTTGTTTTGCTATCATTCAACAAAAGTATTTTAATTCAAATCTATAGCAATTAAAGATTTTTAAAAATTTGAATACACTAACCTTAATATCAATAGATTTGAAACAACGGAATTACACTAATAATGTGTTTGGTTGGATGTTAACATACAAAATCTCGCGTCCCAATGCTCATAAAACGTGAAAATAACAAAGCTTAAATTTGTAGAGTTTGGCCAAACGCATGGCAACGAGTATCCCACCCTGTATACAAACACATGCTAAATGTTTGGTATTGCTTTATTTGTACCCATTAAACAATTATTAAATAAGTACCCGATATGTAGTTTATTTTTATAATTGAAGAGATTGTGGCTGTAAAAAACCAGTTAATCAAAGATGTGAGCACAGCTCCCAAACCAACTCCAGACAATTTAGTGATTTACACAAACACCAGAGTTCCTGATTATTTCTACCACTGCCATGATTTTACACACTCACGTCATATATGAGTGAAAGTGTAACTTATGTATGACGTTAAAAAAGAGGATAGAATTGATGGTTAATTAATATGTCATTATTTTTTTCATCCTATGAAATTCTTGTACACCTTTTTCATATTCTAAAATCCAAAATATTTTAATGTGATTTTGAAGGTTTTATGAGGTTTTTATGAATCCAAAATATGGGGCAGCAGCGTCACCCCGATATATTTCCTACTTCTTGGTAACGACCTCGTCGGGATAGAGTGAAATGTAATGTGGATGCCTCTTTCTCGGTTGAACTAAATAAAATAGGGATTGGTATGTGTATTCCTGATAAAGAGGGTGTGTTTATTCTCACTAAATGTATACCGTTGCCGGTTCTGCATACCATTAATGTTGGCGAAGCTTTGAGTCTCTTTTATGCATTGGAATGACTAAGTGATATGAGGTTTGATCATGTTGATTTTGCCTTGGACTCAAAAATTATCGTGGATGCTTTCAACCACCCACGTCTAGATATTCCTAACTTTGGATTTATTATCTCTGCTTGCATAAGTTTAAGTTTGTTTAGTTCAAAACTTACAAATTCTAAGGTTGAGTTTAATAAACGACAAACAAATGAGATAGTTCACGTTCTTGTTGGAATTGTCACATTATTAACTAGTCTCACCACTTATTCTATTGTACCTCATTGTATTGAACATCTAATTATTAATGAAATGATATATTCATGTTTTATTAAAAAAAAAAAAAAAAGTACCCACTTGTGTGATAAGTGATGAGCACACATTTAAAGAAGAGAGGACGCCGAACCATGCAAGCAACAACACAACACAAAACAACACAATTGGTCAGACTGCAACACTGCAATATTGAGTAGTACAACACACCAAACCAAACCTGCCAATACTGCCTTTTACCTTGCCCTACCTCTAGTAAAAATACCCCACATACCCTCTTTTGGTCCACACCCTTTCTTTAACCATGGTTACTATTACCATCACTTTTCCACTTTCTTACTAGGCTCGCATTTCCTTACCATGGTTTATTCTGCAGTCAAAGAGCATGTAGTAAGGTTTTTGTCCTCTCACACACCTCCCTAGTTTGTACAACACTCTACTCTCTTATTGTATTGTACCTTAGCTACTTTTTATTTTATTATATTTTACCCCTCTTTCATGCAATGGTAGAAAGGAAACAACATGGACATTGGAATGGCATTGGAAGGAATGAATGGACAAAAAAAGAAAGTAAAACATGACTTCAATTACTTTTTCAGAATTTTTTTAAGGGAGTTTTTATTTCATTTTGAGAGCAAAATGATGACCTTTAATTAATTATCCTCCCATTTTCACAAAAATTGTACCTATTTGATCAAGTATTTATCTATTTACCATTATTAAAAATAAAAACAGGTTGTTATTGAATTGAGAATGATATATGTAATAGCATCTATTACAGGGTACAATTGATAAAATAAAACTAATACACTTTCAAAATTATTTATACAACATTGACACTTTAAATTAAAAATGTATCAATATCTTAACATCAATACGACACCAATAAATATAATAACAATAATCAAATTTTTGTGTGAATAAGATATCATTTACACACAATTGTAGATATTAATTCTTGAAACCTAAGATATCTAGTTAAGTGGAAAAAAATCATTTATAATCAATTTAATTTTTAAACTATTAATATCTTTATTGGTAAGACCATACCGATCAATCTACAATTATTAAGAAAAGTTTGTCTAACATGTACAATATTGCATGTTAAAAGAATTAAAATTAACAATTTTTTATTCAAAAACAATAATTATTTTATATATTTAATTTGTCAAAAAATGTATACTCAGTTTTCAAAATTATCTTTAAATTATTAAAAGAAATATAGTTGATTTTTTAATTATCTTTACTTAATATGAACATTTTTGTGAAAAACTAATGAATGTATCTTAAAATTTTAAAGGGATCCTACAAAATGAACAATTTTTAAAGGGAGTATCATTTAACAAAGAAATTTGAAGTGAACTCGACCTTTAACGTTTGAATTCTGCTCTTCTCTCAACAAGTTTTGCTCCCATTCAACCAAAATACACATCTGTGAGTTAACTAACGCAAGTGTTAATCCTGCCTTAGTTAATTCACGCAAGAGTAAATATATGCGTTAGCTAACTTACGCAGCAATTAGCACCTGCGTGTGTTAAACTGATTTGATTAATATGCAACTTTATTCGAATTTATTTAATACGCAATTTTTATTCGAATTCACGCTGAGTTTAATTAGTCTTTATTCGAATTTATTTATTCAATACACAATCATAAAATAAATGCAAAAATTAACAAAAATAAAGGAACAAAAATAATAGACATAAAATCTCATTTTATTAATATAATTCTTAGTACATTTACAATGGTGTAATACTAAATTTGCGAAGAAAAAAACACCACCATAAAATTTGTCTTCCTGTTGTAAAACTAAAAGAAATCCACAAGAAAATCAGCCTTCATGTGGTAAAACGAAGAAAAAAAAACGCAAGAAAACCAACATTCTTGGGGTAAAATTAAATTTGCACATTTAGTTTTACCCGTGGGATAAAACTAAATCTGCTTCTTTTTACCCCTAGAAGGCTGCTCAGTGCTCACCAATCATCTTTTTACCCAAAGATTGGTCTCTTTTTACACCAAAATAAAGACTAAAAAAAGAAGGAAAAGAAGGAGATTCATAAGGGGAGAGAGTGAGGAGGTGAGTGAGAATGTGAAATGGTGTTAGGAAATGAGGAAGTTTGGAGGGGTATTTATAGGTGGGAATGGTAACATATGTTATAACTACAATAAATGTAGTAAAAAAAATGTAAAAATTGTAAAAAAAAAAGTGTAGAAACAAGATTGAAAACCTGACCACCGTCTAAAAAACATGTGTTCTTGAGCTCAGACCACCGTACAACCTACATGAGTTAATTCGCGCACATGTCAGTGGTGCGTAACTTAAGTCACACTGAACTCTATTAGGGGAGTGAGTTAAGTCAAGATGCATCACTCAACTCACCCAAAGGTATATTTAGAAAATCAATTGGACTATGCATCGGGTAAAGAGCAAAATTCTTAAAGTTTGATGGTCTAACTTTTACACGTATTATGTTATCAATTTATCCCGTGTCTTATACGAGTGCTTCACAATGATGCTTGCTTTTAGACCCGTGTTTGCAAAATCTTGGTTCTGGTCAAAGATATTGGTCTACCTTTTAAATATTGTTAATTATTTTTTACATAAAAATAATATATATGCACATATATATATTATGTCAAGTGATTTTTAAGAGAGAGAGAGAGAAAGAGAAAGAGAAAGAGACAGAGAAAAAAGTGATTATTTTGATTCATATGTTTTCTTCTCACCTCTTTTATCAAATGATATTATGGTATATATTTGATATTGATGGGTTTGTGTAAATTTTTTGTCTAGATAGAGAGATTGAAAGTTGTTATTTGTAATAGAGTAAGAATAGTTTTATCATATCATATCATATATGATATGGGTAAGAAACCACAAAAAACAAAGGAAATTTGGGCAGCAATAGCTGAAGCATCATCAACAATAGATGAACATCAAGAACAACCTCAACCTACCAGAAAAAGAGGTAGACCTCGTAAGATTGTTGTGAAGATGGAAAGTTCAGAAGAAAAAGCAGTTTCACAAGAAGAAGGTTCTATGAAGAAAGAAGAAGGAACAAAAACATCATCAGAAGTAGAAGCATGCATGGTTAGAAAAGAAGAGGGAGGTGAAGAGATTCAACTTGTTCCAAAAGGTGTGTCTGTGTCTTGTAGAAGCAGCAGAGCTAGGCGTAAAAGCAAACCCGTAAAGAGTAGTACTCAATAATATTTTTATGATTAATATCACTCTGCTTATAATTAATTAATCATTACTGCTTCTATTAAGAAATTATTAGCTTCTTGATTTGTCTAAACTGATATTATGTCAAAGAAAAGAAACTATTTTATCTTTGAAATATTATTATTTTGTTTGTTTTTTTTTTGCTTATTGCACAAAACCATGTATTGAGTTCAGTTCATTTTATTTGTTTCTTTACTTGAACTAGAATATTATCGATTGCTTGAAACTATTAGGGTTGAATTTATACCAAGTATAATAAGTTGTTTGCATCACTAGTGATTGAAACATGCTTTGTGGTTAGGTTTATTTTCTTACTTTTCCCTTATTTATATAATTATATTATATGAGTTGAATATCAAAATGTACATATTTATTTTCATCACTCTTTTACTTTATATTGTCTAGAAGTTACACGTATTTTAAAAATACAAAACCAAAGAACAATGAATCTATCATCAAATATATACGATCGTCTGTTTGGTGTTTGCATATAGTTGGATTACAACAATTGCATGTTGGATCTTTTGATGGATATGAAATGTTTGAAAGTATTCATGTCTTTTAATTATTACTAGCTTGATTTGTATGGAAAGGTAAAGAATAATATTAGTATAGGAGGAAGAGTAGAATAACAAAATGACTGACATAGGTAAGACTCACGTGTGTGGGTGCAGTGAATCTGAAAGGAGCATGGGGTTTGAGTTTTCTCGGTTCTCATTTCACAGACAAAGTGAGTGTGAGTGTGAGTGGGTACCATTGCAATTTACCAATACCATTTGCAGGAACTCGTCACGTGAGACTCAAGTTCCAATCAACAATGCACCTTTGTTGTGTGTTTTGATTAAGTGAATATTTGGTTATGAGGTGACCAATCAATTGATTCTATTAAACTGATTATGTTTAAAAATGAGTTGATTTTAAAGTGATTAATGTTTGAATGTATTTATGTAAAAATGATTTTAAAAACAAATTTAAAGTTAAACTCAATTGTAAAAGTCAATCTCCATATTGCAGCTTCAAATAGAATCAATTCTATAAACAAAATCAATTTTTCTCTAAATCATCCAAATGCGGTAGTGTGTGTTTGGTTCTGTGGTGACAAATATTGATTGACTGAATCGATTATGTAATATTAATTACGAATAAAACTGATATTTATGTAAAGTGATTTATGTTTGTGTATGTTTTTGACAATAAATTTAAGGTTAAATGATTCCTATAAGATAAAAATTACAAATTCTAACTTCAAATAGAGTCAATTCTATAAATAAAATCAATTCTACATCTAAAATTAATTTTAAATTGAAATCAAACATATGCTTTGACAAAAATTGACTTCAATAAATTTGAGATCATATATCAATTCTTGAATTCAAAACTAAAAATTGCACTTCCTCCAATACCACATGTCCAATCTAAGTGGGTTGATTTATACTTTTGTTATACACCTAATTATGTCAAAATAAGTTCTATCGGCTACAATTTCATTTCATCCAAAAATTGAAACCAACCATTTCTAAGATTTGACCGATTTTGAGTCAAAGTGAAAACATTGATGGCGAAAGGATAGAACTTATTTTGATATATTTTGTATCTGGTTATTATAAACAGTGTCATACAGAGAGAAAACATTGTATAATGCTTGTCCAGAGACCAGAGCATGATCAAACTTCAACTTGTGATCTAGTGTTTCCTTGCTGCGTTTTATTTTGTTTTTCATTAAAGAAATTATATTTGTAGAACACTTTTGAACAATTTTCTATTTGATACTTACGTTATCTTCTTACTCTCTTTCTTTTTTTTCTCTCTCTATTATATTTTCCCAATAAAAATAGAGAAAACGAAGTTTATCACAAAAGTTATCATCAAATGGTTGTACACATATTGTTACTCTTTCATTAGGTATTTAGTAGTGTTTTATACTTGGCGTTGTGAAGCTTGTATGACTTAAAAATGGTGATCCTTGAGACTTGATATTGGGGGGCAAGTATATACCGTACTATATTTCCTTCCTTCATTGATCTGTCGTCTTTTATATTGTTCTCTTTTTTTTCTTTCTCGTTCATAATAATGACAAATGAATCAAATACAAAAATCTTCATTCCCAAATCAAAAGCAGGAAATCTGTACCTTGGTCTCAGAATCTTTACCGACTTGCTTTGGGTAGTACGATTACGTAGTTACAAAATAAGCACTTTTTACTTCGTAGATGCAATTTATCAAAATTGGAAGGTAATACTAAAATAATCTAAGTAAAAACCTTAGTGTTATTTAGTATTCATGAGATTTTTATAAATGTCTATAAACACTGTTAATATAAAAACTAAATCGGAAGAAATAGTGTCGGCTAAACAAATAACATTGACCCTCGAAAATGAATTGAGTCAATTCTCTAACAGGATGATTCTATCACGGTCCAAAGTTGTCATCAGTTAAAAACGTGTCCTTACTCCTTAGTTAAGTACGTCCATGGAAAATGTGTGTAATTGATAGGGACTACTAACAAAAAATGCAATTGTTAGTGCCACTGCGTGAAAGCGTGTTTAAGGAAAAAGGGAAATATGGCTTATAAGTCTAACATTTGCAAGCAGGACGATTAATAATAAATCTTGCAACTTGCAGCATCAAGGGCCAGCAGAAACCAAATTTTACAAATTAAATTATGCATATAACTTGGTGATACATTGTTTGATTTGATTATGACTCACAATACCACAAGTTCAATGCATATGAACAGAGTGGGTGATGCAGTATGGAAAAAATCATATTAGGTACTAGTACTATTTTGACTTCATTAGTATAATAAAGAAAACACACTACCACTTTGATCCTTAAAAGGGATTTTATAATTGTAATAACCAAATTACAAACTGATATCAATTTAATAACTTATACATAGAAAGCCATATTAATTTAATCAGATAAAAAATTGGCATTCTTTCGGTCACACAATAAAACAAGAAAAATAACAATTCAGTCTTTCAAAAATAAGAAAGAAATGGACATCAATTTAATTTAATATTTCAAATTTTCAATCTCATGGATTTTGTATAAAATTATGGTTGGATATCACATATGACTGAGGGATTAAAGTGCTGTCAATTTTGATGCAGACTTAACCTTTTAGGGATTAAAATAAATATTTACTCTTTAACAAACAAAATATTGAAACTGAAGACTTGGCTATATTGTTCTAAGATTTATACATTTTATTTGTTTGCTTTGCAATATGATTACCACTTTATCTGCCTCTCTTCAAACCAAAATACTAATATGCTAGCAACAATTACAGCAGAGCAAATACTAAGCAATGCTATTTATTGCAAGGAAAACTCAAGATATTCTTCAAATCTCAATTTCAAAAACAAATAGCTGCAAGACTAATCCCTATATTCTGCAACTACAATAATTAATTAAAATAACTACAAAATTCTTTCCTCAATTGCCTTGAATTGGGAAAACATTGAGACTTAAATACACTGGAATGCTTTAACCTATGGTCTAAAGCATTGTATTACAAAACTATCCTATTGAAATATGTTGTAATACCTATAGTTACACGATAAAGAAATGAAAGGGGAAATGGATGTTGGCTACCCAAGGCCTAACTTCTAACCTGATTCTTTGCGGCTTGACTTGTGATGTCTCTCTTTCCTATATCTCAACTGTCCTGGATCAAATCCACCTTCCTCAGCTCCATAGACGGCCCAGGATGGTGTGGCAGCCATGTAATCTTTGCTGTCAAAAGTACTTCCAGAAGCCACCTGAATTTAAATTGATGATAAATGTCAGAAACAAAACAACAATCCAAATTCAGTCCAAAGTAATAGGGAAATAAACACCCACCAGATCATGAAATTTCTCATAGTCTATCCATGTATACCACTGGCCATCAATTTTGAACTTCTTAGTTTTTGCCAAGAGGACACAGCACGAATGAACATGCTCACAGGCAACTTCATACTCCCCTTGGCTTTTCAGAGACAGAGCCTCTGAGAAAGCTTTCACATCGGCATGCCAAGGGACATTTTCCATTGTTAATTTTGATGTAGCAGTCCTGAGAAGAGTTCATTGTCATTCAAAGATGGTTTTCAATCAAGAATTTAGCTGGACTAAGGGGTAGAAATAGAGAGAGAAGAGTGGGAGACTTACGAGCCACAATATGTAACACCCTTGATTTCAATGAAGTCGGGTTCTCCAATACTAAAGAGATTATAATAAGCATCAATTTCTTCAGCATTCCATCCTTTCACAAGGGTCAGGCGGTATACAGTGCGCTGGTGTTTTTCCTTCAGAGCAGTCAAGGAACCCTGGCACATAGTTATCAAAATACAAAGACAAGGTGATCAAGAGGACACAGTAATCATCAAACAGTCAAACAAAATCCAGCGCAGTCACCCCTTCTTCAGATGGCGATCATGCACTAAAAAGAGTCCATGATATATGAACTAAACTCTAAGACAAAAAAATGCATTTCTGCTAGGCTGCTAATTAGAGTAGTTACAAACATCGTACATGATTAATTCATGATTTGATTATACTTTTCTAGATTTTCACTGACATTGAAAAGATACTCACAATAAATCTTTCCCAAAAATCTCCAAAGAGTGGTCTATCAATTGCCTTAAGAGAGTCCTTTGTTCCGGCATCTACACTGACGTATAACTGCAAGCGCAAACAAGAATATTAAGTTTGGCTTGCTTATCCAACATGTTCAAATTTTAAAACTCGGAAAACCTCAAAACCTGGGTGATAGGCTTCAGCAACTTAATTTTCTCTGGAAATTGTGCATTTGTAACTAGAAAAGTGGAAATCCTCCTTTTGTGTAACTCATCCACAAGTGTGTTTATCTCTGGATACATAATAGGTTCACCAACAAGAGATAATGCACAATGCCGTGGTGTCAAGCCTTCAGTTAATCGCTCCAAGGTGACTCCTACAAAAAGAGTTAAATGAGCCAATTTTGAAACTAATTGTATGCAAAACGGTGGATTGTTTTGAAGCTAATCCTCCCAGTATCAGTCAAAATGAAAATGATATAACAGGGTGCTAGACAAGATCAGGGAGGGGTCACAAGATCATGAATCGAGGGATCGTAACACGGATCGTAAGATCTTACCAAATTCACAATTTGACATATATATGGCAATAAATTCATGTAAATGCATAACAAATAAATTGTATACTTACTGATTAAATAATATAATATTCCCCTTGAAAAAAAAAATCTTATTATTTATTTATTTTTTGACCAAAAACATTTTCTTATTATTCATATTATTTGTTTATGTGTATGGTTTTCTTAAGTCACATGATCGGTTATTAATTAATTATTGAAAGCAAAAAGAAAGCATGTTACTTTTTTGGAACAATAAAAAAAAAAGTAAGTTCAAAATGAAGTTGGAAGAAAAGTGTATAACAAAAAGATAGAAACCTCAGCGTATAACAAAAAAAGAGAGAAACAACAGCGTATAAAAAAAACAAAAGACAAACAAAAAAAAAAAAGGAAATGTCGGTATGTAGCAAAAATAGGAAACCACAGCATTTCAGGTGTTTTATTTTATGGTTTTAGCACCGAAAGCGTCGTTTTAATTAAACGGGACGTGGATCCGACCCGCGAACAACAGCTCTGCATAACAAGAACAAAAACGACGGACACGCACAATTTCATCGTTTTTGCAACTTTCTGCAGCGATCCTTGCTGCCCCCACCAAATTCGGCCATACTTCAGCACACAAAGGGGAGGCAAGATTGCAAAATCGTACGATCCTACGAGTTGGATCACGATTTTGACTACCTTGGTCATGCCATCACACAAATCCAAAGGCATTAGGAAGTACTATGTACATTGAAGAGTCAAACTCAAGAATCTATTTACTGTGTGGATAGTGACAGGCCCGGACACTAGATAAGACCAGTACAGAAGATCAGACCAGACCAGGGCCTGATTGCAAACATGTGTTTTCTAGTTCGTGAATTCATTTATGCAGTGAGCTATGGGATGAGACTCGATAAAACATTGTTTACGTCCTCTCAGATGGGCCAACATTTGAGATATTAGATGCACCTGTATTGTAGAGAGCTACAACAATTGAGATTTCTGGGTTTCAAAAAATCTAAACCATTGGCATTTTACTAGGAGCACTTTTTTTTAATAAAATACCACTAATTATTGTTTACCTAAAACATCAATTGAAGAACAATTTTTCTATGCACAAATTTAATACACTGTCACTATCTAGTTTTTTTGATGTGTGAAATTGAGCAATTCACTATCTAGTTTTTTTTTATCTGTGAAATTGAGAAATTCTCAAATGGTGCTTACAGTAAGGGAATAACAATGGTTGTCAAACTTGACGCATTTCCAACAACAAATGTATTGGAAATGCTCAAAAAATTATTTGAGGAGGGTTTAAGGCAAAAGAAGAAATAGAGAATTATCCAGATTGAAGAAAGGGAGACAAACGGCAATCCCAACAACATATATGTTTTTCATGTCAAACTTGAAGTGGGGAACTCAAAGCCACCTCAGATGCAACAATGCCGCCATTATCGATACTGTCGATGCTTCAATGTTTAATTCCAACGAATCAACAGAGATTGTGGTTGTGAGAGAGAAGCTGATACATGATCTGAAAACCGCCACGGATAGAATGAAAGACCCGATTTTGAGAGAAGAAAGCGTAAAAGATATAAAGACTCTTAATTTGTGGAATCAGAGAATGAGGCAAAAAAGAAAGAGATTAAAGCTTCGATTACCGTTTCTGGTAATGCGAAACGTGATATCATTTCTCCAACGAGAATTGGTGGCGGCAATAATGTTTCATCCAGGTTAAGAAATAATATTAATAGTAATAAGATCGAAAAACCGAAATTTTATGATCAGCTTTCGAGGAAGGAAATCGAGGAAGATTTCATGGCGTGCCTAGGCTGTCAACCAAAACAAAAGCTCACTGAGAGGCCTAGAGTTGTTCAGAAACAGTTAAATGTTGGTTGCATGTTTTTCCTTTTTAATTAAAAATTATTTTCTCTGACATTGCTTTGTTTAAATCTTTCATTGATTACAAATTCCTAATTTGATTTGATTTTTATTTTTTTGCAGAATGTTTTCCCTGGATTGTGGTTGGTTAAGGGAGGTTAATGCTGAAATGTATGAGGATCTTGATGCAAATCAAAATGGGAGATCTGCAAAGAGGAAAGGGAAAGGGAAGTGTTTTGATGATGAAGAATCATACCGAGACTATTTCTGAACATGCAACTAATGTTTAAATGCTTCTGAACAACTTTGGGCCTCTTAGTGAAGCTTTGCCTTGGTTGACGGCCCAGCCACGCCATGAAATCTTCCTCGATTTCCTTCCTTGAAAGCTGAACAAAAAATTTTGGTCTTTCAATCTTATTACTATTAATATTAATTCTCAGCATTGACGAAATATTATCGCTACCGTCAATTCTCATCAGAGAAATGAAATCACATTTCACATTACTGAAAACGGTAATTGGAGCTTTAATCTCTCTTTTTTGCCTCATTCTCTGATTCCACAACTTAAGAGTCTTTGTATATTCTTCCCTTTCTTCTCTCAAAATCGTGTCTTCCATTCTATCCGCAGAGATTTTCAGATCAAGCATCAGCTTCTCTCTCACAACCACGGTCTACGTTGATTCATTGGAGTTAGACATTGAAGCACTAGCGGCATCGATAACGGCGACGTTGGTGCATCTAAGGCGGCATTGAGTTCCCCACTTCAAGTTTGAAATGAAAAACATAGATTTTTTTTTTTGAGGAAAAATGAAAAACATAGATGTTGTTGGGATTGCCATTTGTCTCGCTTTCTTCCACCAGGATAATTCTCTATTTCATCTTTTGCTCAAAACCCTCCTCAAATAATTTTGAGCATTTCCAACACATTTGTTGTTGGAAATGCGAGTTTGACAACCATTGATATAGAATGATCAGAAAAAATGCTACTGTTCACCCTTATTGTAAGGACTATTCTCTCAATGTCGCACATTAAAAAAATTAGACAGTGTATTAAATTTGTCCATTTTGTGCATTGATGTTCCAAAATTGTTCCCAGTTAATGTTTTAGGTGAACAATAATTAGTGGTATTTTTATTAATAAATAAAAATAGTGCTCCTAGTAATTTGAAAAGGGGGTTTGTCTTTAGGGACAAGATATTTTTTTCAACTGGAGTATTTAGGGAAAGAGGTAGTGATGAATAAAATCAAATAAAGGATAAATGATGATCTCATAATAAGAAAAAATCAAATAAGAGAATACTTATGTCAAATGAAAAAAATTTACCCTCCTTTCATTTTCCCTCAAACTCCTGCACTCAAACATTATAATCTACGCCTAGAACTACTCTCCCTTGTGAAATTTACCCTACTTTATGAAAGTGTGCATGTTATGATCTAGAGCTACTCTAGTTAAATCACTATTAACATATGTAAGTCCATCAACCTGACAACAGCATCAAACTTCTGAAATGATAACAGCAAAGAAAATATAAAATTACCAGGAACTCCTTTCATTTGTTTAATCATATTCGTATGCTGGTCTATTGCAGAATTTACAATCTCTATTGGATCGTCCATCTCCCACACCCAACTTTTCGCTACTGGATTTGTGTGATGCCTCCAGCAGAAAACACATTTATTTGCACATGCCAAGCTAGGGGTTGCCTCCATGCACCTGTTTCACTCATAAAAGTTGAAACAATGAATATATGATAGCTGAAGTGTGATTGTAAACACATAAAGCAGAAGATAAATCCACTTGTAACAAGCACCAAAAAAATATTTACTAAAACCCATGAAATGATCAAAAAGTTGCAGATAATGCGAAAGTACAACGGAAATTATAAATCCAGAACATTCTTCTTTTAAAGCCATGTCAAATACCAACTCAAAGTTACTTAAAAACAAAGATACACTCTGTTTCTTCTCTCTTCCTGATTACTTTACATTTTATTTTCATTCAAATTTAAGTTCAACCCATCAACGATTAAAAACTGTCACACCATCGATGAAACATACGTCGAAAACAAGCAAGCTCCACCTTGAGATTTAGGTTTTCATTGGCATAAATAAGGTAATGAATTGCAGAATGACATATTATAATAAAGTTGTCCGCTATCACGACACATAAACAACGTTCAGACCACCAAAACCAAATGCTAATGAAATGTGAACTTAAGTATCTCAATTACCTATGACTCTCAATTCCATAAAAGGAATGCTTGTAGCAACCACCTCGACCTCGAAGCTGTGACTTAGTCCATCTACAAATCTTGACACCACTATGTGAACCAATAATCTTATAACCCTGCAAATCGATGATATTTTAAAAACATCATATCTTACTTAACAAACAGAAAGTTCAATCAATTGACAATAACTGCATTTTAACAAGCACCAAGTAAGCGAGCAGTATCACTATGATACCAAAATCACAATGGCTCACCGTAATTTTGACAAACTCACGAACTAAGCAATATAAGAAATTGGAATCTAATGCAATGCATATATGAATTACACAAAGTACAAATTGAGAAACAATATACCTGCTTCACCAAATTTGCTCTAATAACAGGAGTCACCATTTCTTTCTTTCCATTCAACTTCCCATTACTCTCCTTCACCGTAGCCACCGACTTCCTTGAAGGAGCTTTACCGGCAATATCTTCAAGATCAACAATCTCCGATTCCGCCTCTTCCTCCTCGTCAGACTCATCTTCATCAGAACTCACAAAACCACCTCCCGCCTCCCCATTCTCCAAATCACCACCACCATCATCAACACCTTTCAGCATTCCAACAACCTTCCCACACCACTTCTCAAAAACCTCATCCACCTCACCACCATCAACATCTCCTTCCCCCAACGGAATCATCTCATTACCACCCAACGCCTTCATCCGTTTCACAATCTCCTTACCAACCGCATTGAAATTCTCACCATAACCTCCACTACCAACACCGAAAACCGCGAATCTACACTTCGACAAAATCAACGAACCAACTCTAAAATCCTCCGAACTCTCCGCAAGCCAATCCGCAAAGAATCTATACTCCGGCGGTGGTTTTCCATCTTCCCAAGTGGAAGCAACAATAAGGAGAAGCGTTTCCTTGAGGAGATCTTCGGGTTCGTAGTTTCTGCCATCGATGATGTCGAATGCGAGGTTGTTTGAGGTGAGGAATCGGTGGAGACGGTTAGCGAGGGTTTTAGAAGTGTTGGTTTGAGAAATGAAGAGAATTTTAGGGTTTTGGGAGTTTAGGGTTAGCTGTTTAAGCTTTCGTAAGCGGCGGGATTTGTAGAAGAAGTAGAAGGTTGTGGCGGAGAAGAGAGCGAGGAGTGTGAGACGAGCTGGTACTGATGAGAATGGCATGGTAATGGTGATTCGATGATGGTGGAGAAGTGAACGCTGCTTCGTGTGAGTGTGGCGGTGGAAAACGCCGTGGGAGGGAAAATGAAGAGGAAGAGGGAGTGCTGTTTAGTGGGCTTTAGGTTTTGGAATTCTGCTCTTCTCCCTCGCACATATTGCTTGCGCCCAGATGAATTTTCAGTTATACCCTTGCGTGATTAAGTCATGTCCTTCTAAGTTCTGCGTGACTTAAGTCACGCACCACTGGCCTGTGCGCGAGTTAACTCACGCAAGTTGGCCGATGGTTTATCCTCACATACACACATTTTTGTGGACGGTGGTTACCTTTTCAACCTTCAATCTACACGTTTTTTTACAGAGTTTACACGTTCTTTTAACCTCATTTATGTTAGTTATAACCTATACTTCCATTTCCACCTATAAATAACCCTCCATACTTCCCTATTTCCTCACATCATATCACTTTCTCTCCCTCCTCATTCTCTCCCTCTATTTCTCTCTTTTTTTCAATAGTCTCTAGTCACTTGCGGTAAATGGTGGTCAGTTTTGAGGTAAATGGTGAGTAGCCAACTTGGGGGAAGTGATCAACCTTTGGGATAAGATTAAATTTGTTTCTTTTTACCCCAAAAACTTTTTACCGTTGGTAAAAAGAATCTTCTTGGGGTATAAAAAGAACCAGATTTAGATTTAGCCTAGGGGTTGATATGTATTTTCCCCAAGAAGGCTGCTCACTGTATACCCTAAGGCTGATCACTATTTACTCCAAGAGAGTAAAAAGAAAATAAGTAGATTTAGTGAATTTGAATAAATTATCAATTTTTGTATGAATTCTATTAATAAAATGAGATGTTGTTATATGTATTAATTTTGTTCATTTTTTTTATTTATATTTGCTTTTATTTTCTGATTTTGTATTTAATGAATAAATCTGAATACATGTTAATTTAGATCATTTCTTTTTATTTATATTTGTATTTATTTAATAAATAAATTCAAATCAATATTTATTTTAAGTGCATAAATAAATTAGAATAAAGTAAATAAATAATTTAGAATAACGTAAATAAATTAATTTGAATAAAGTAAATAAATAAATTAAAAAATAATTAAATTAGAATAAAGTGAACAAATAATTTAGAAAATAAATAAAATTAGAATAAAGTAAATCAGATAATTTGAATATAGTAAATAAATTAAAAAAAGTGAGTTAAGTCACTCTGCGTGACTTAACTTACGCTGCATGACTTAACTTGCGCAAATTTTTATACGTGCATTAGTTAACTAACGCAGGGTAGTTTAGGTATTTCAGTTGGGCGCGAGCAAAATGTGCTGGGAGAAGAGCAGAAATAAATAAATAAATAAAATAAAATGAAAATAATTAATGCTATACTATGGAGGGTCTTTGTAATTGAAATTGAGATCTTTCTCAAAAAGTTACAACCAGTTACCAATAGTTTAATTTTTGTTGGGCATAATCCATGTTAGTCCAACACTAACAATTTCATCCGATAAAAGTGTTTTGAAAAGAGAGAACTATAGCCGCATTGATACCTCACCAGAAAACGTAACATCCAGGGTTTCACTTTGCAAAATGCAAATTGCAATTCCATCATTTTTGGTAATAGGTGAAAATATAATTCAATTATCCTTACTAATTTATTCCTTTTGTTTGATCTAATACATCAATACCAGAAAAAGAAAGAACCAAATCTATAAATTAAATACGCTCATAAAGATAAAAATAATATTATGAAAAATATTCCTTACCCCTTCACTAGACAAACCAAATTATGATCAAAGAATACATGCCATTTCTTTGTGTTGAAGAAATTTCTTTTCAGTGGTGAACAGCAAAGAAAAGAACCATATTGTTGTACAAGGACAACCTTTCATAGTATGATGGTCTGGTTTGGCCTATATATATGTCGAACTACACTAAACTTGAATAGGAAAAACCACAATCCAAGTTCTTTTTAGCTTTAAAACTTGACCATTGTTGTTTGAGGATGGCTTCCGGAGGATCAAAATCAGTAGCCTTAGGCCTTTTAACCCTCAATCTAGTGTTGTATTTCATTGTGATTGTAATTGCTTCATGGGCTATGAATCATGGCATTCAAAGGTCTAGAGAAGCAGGTAATTTAAATTCATTTATCAGCTGAAAAATAAAAGGTTTAAATATGATTTTATTTACGCATTCATAGCATTTTGGTTTTAGTCCCTGCAAATTGTTTTGTTTGAGTTTAGTCCATGTAAATTCAAAAATTGACGCTTTTAGTCTGTAACATCGGTTTATTGAGCCACTTGGTGCCATATGTCGTGATTATATTGGACCACGTAGAACGTCAGTGACTAAAAGCAAGGATTTTTGAATTTGCAGAGATTGAATCCAAATAATTTTTTTTTATAAGGACTAAAACAAAAAAAATGCTATGATTGCATGAATAAAATCATATTTGCATGAATAAAATCATATTTAAACCAAAATAAAATATTGATAATTTCAATTCTTAATCGTATAATTTGTTGACTTGAATTGGTTCTGTATTTGCAGCATCAGTTTTGACCACTCCAGCTCACATATTCCCAATATACTTTCCAATGGGGAACATGGCAACTGGTTTTTTCATAATCTTCACTCTAATTGCTGGTGTTGTGGGTTTCACTACATCAGTAACTGGATTGAATAATATATTCCAATGGAATGCTCCTAATTTAAATGCTGCAGCCATGTCTTCATTGACAACATGGGCACTCACTCTACTAGCCATGGGGTAAGCCTTATCCTAATCCCCCTATTTTGATTACATAAACTATTTGTATTGTAGTATATCAAATTTCTACAATTCCCAATCCCAATACACTGTAATATGGGTGTACCAATTTTCTTGCAGATTTGCATGCAAAGAGATTGAACGTGGTTGGACTGATTCAAACCTGGTAAGTTTCTTTATATATCACAAAATTTGATAGCTAAGAAAATCAATCAATAGTATCTAGATTCATAACTAATTACTCTATTTCTAGTGTAATTTGATAGCTAAGAAAATAGTGTGACACAAGTTCAATTTTTATTAATTAATTTACTACATTGTGTTTTTTTATTTACTGGTACACTTATATATTAATTTAAAAAAGCTAATTACCTAGTAACATTATATTCATTATTTTTTGTTTTATTATTTTCTCCAGCGCACCCTTGAAACAATCACAATAATTGTAACAGCAACACAACTGTTATGCACGACTGTTATCCATGTTGGGGCTTCAGAAGTTCCACAGAGAAGAGTATAGTTTCAACCTTCAGTTGGAGCCACTGCCATATATGAATTCTCAGAAGAAAAAATTCTTCAATTACTAACTTAATTCCTTTGATTTTTTTACACAAAAACTGTTTTAGTTTCTTTGTTTTTTTAACTACATCTTGTTTTATTTTTTTTCACTTTTAAAGTTGTTTCTCATGTATTTCAGTACTTGTAAATTGATGTCCACATCATATTGTTTTTTTAAGTGTTGTTATAAATACATTTTCATTTTACACACTGTTATAAAAGCAAGGACCACACTAATTTAGGAAAAAAGAAATTATCCTTAAAAAGATGAGAGCAACTTGACAAGCAATACTCTAGAAAAGTACAAAGCGATAAGCCAAACAAGTTGCCAAAAAAGGCTAAGCAGCATACAGATTTGCAGTCCAAAGGCCACACCACAACTCAATCATGCTTGCACAATAATTAAAAAGCAAATCCTAAACAGTAAACAATTGATAATAAAAGTCGAAACAGACGGACATTTATTCATGGCTACCTTGCCGTTAGGAATGAGAATAGATCAGACCGTCCGATAGGCCTGATGAATGTGAATCAATTGTACACATTCTCTAATTTTAATTAGAGCAACCAGGCCATGGAACATCTTTTGGAGAAAGTGTTTTAAGGACTGGATTTCTCTCAAAAAAATTAGTTGGTCTCAGCTCAAATGAAGTGCTCAATAATGGCATTATTGGGAAATCTTCTTGTGCTGGAACATGATGAATTCCAACTACATGCCACATCACAATGTCCTTGTTCACAATGTTTCTATTCCTGTAAACGTACATTTTTATTCACAATTATTAATAATTAGTATAATAATCAACTAACTAAAATCAATTAATATCAAATCCAAAAAAAAAAAATGATCTTACTGTTTGGTCCAAACAGCTAAAGTGTCATCTCCACGACTATGATCAACATAAAGTCCACCAGCCCATTTTTCAGTTCTATTATAAGGTGTGATCCAAACATTATAATTAGTGAAAGCGCCACGTATTTGTGGGTAATCATCTTCGGTTAGAAGTGGATGAGCTGGAATTGCCGGAATCAAACGGTATCCGATGTGGTTTCCAATCGCGGTTTTTTTGTTTGGATTAATCACGACTAGTTCAGCTGGGGCTGGTCCAATTATGATTTTTGCATCTGATTCTGTCTTAGCAGTTTGAGTCTCAGTTGTCCAATAACTCTTTCTCTTTGAACTTCGATCAGTGATTCTTACGGTCTTTAAACTTGTTTTCTCAAACGAGTTTTCTGGACCGTCGATATCAAAATCAAGATAGTACATGTAGAAATGGTCATGATAAACTCCAATGCTGTTAGCTGACACCAATTTACCATACAGTTCTCCCTTAATCTCATTCGTGTGCTTAATGTTTGTTCCCTTAATTTCCAGTATACCCGATAGTGCAATCTGTATAGTATACATACATAAATTTAGAAAAATTAATTAATCAGAATTACGTAAGTGTGCAAGGACATGCAAGTAGGCTTATATTAGGAAAAAAAAAAGGACAGGACATGCACGTGAAGTGGGGTATGCTGTATTGTCTCTTGGATTCTTGGTTGGTACTTGGTCGTATGCTAAAAATGAAAAAACACATGTTTCTCACGGTCACTTGAAAAATGGAAAAAATCAATATAAAATTGATTTCGAATCGTATTATCTCTATTGTTGTCGACCATTTTTAATTCTTACAAAAAGAATTCATTTCAAACAAATCAACAAGACCAAAAATAAAAGTGAAAAAAGGTTATGAAAGTTAAAAATTAATACACAAGGATTTTTAAACACATACAATTGGAGTAATTTTTAACCCACATAGATTGACGTGGTATAAGCATGAGATTTTGAAATGGATTTTTAATTCACACGGATTGATGTGGTATAAGTTTGAGATTTTGAAATGAATTGACGTTGACATGAACATAACTTATTTAATAAATACTATATCATATTATATATATATAAGGGTTGAGGTTCGACCTTCGGTTTATTCACTTTTTTTTTTAAGAGGGTATTTTCTAACGATTTATACATGACAAAAAAATAACACCCTCGGTGATTGTGAATGAAATGAGCGAACCACGTCGTGTGTTACAACTTACAGAATACAGACACAATCATGAATTCCATGTCGTAGAATGATTTTGTGCGGTCCATAATTAATAGACCAGTCATTAATTTTTCCCAATTATCACACGATTTTTGCAGGACCGTTATTTATTTATTTTTATCTTCCAATCGATTTTTATTTTATACGGTACTATAAAAGTAAATGATTTTTTTAATCAAGTAATGTATAGTGGCTAAAAATTATGTTTCAACCACTGTCTTAAGCTCGAAGAGACAAAAGTAAATGATTTTACTCAATTAAATAATAAATTTATAGAAACAAATAAATAAATTTAATTAAATGCATACCGAGGGTTTGATGGAACCACTTGTTTTGAACTCCCAATCTAAAACATTGTCATAGTTTCCTACCGTGACTACAGTTCTAACAATCAAATTCACTTCTGTTCTAGACTCTTCGATCTGTCAAAAAAAAAAAAAAAGAAGAAGAAGAAGAAGAAAAGAGATCAATAATTAAAGTAGTTGATTATTTGTCTAGAAAAATAGAAAAATAAATTAATTGATTGAGTTAGATGGTCGTAGTAAAGATTCTTACAAATTCATTAGGAATGCCAGTTTCAGTGTGACGCCACATAATACTATCATATTGTTCGAAAACACAAATTGCATTCTTCAAGATGCTTGGGGTACCATCATCAGAGTGAATGTATGTATCAATGAATTGAGCATGTGGTGGACAATCACGGTTGGGTATCAAAGACACGGTCGATAGACCAAATCCAAACTCACCAGAATCGAAAAATGTCTTAAAGTAAAATTCTTCTGTTGGATCTTGGTATGGCACAAACAACTCAGAAATGTACCCTTTGTATAATACTCGACGATATACGTGCTTCTCTAGATCATAAATAGATGCAAGGGATATTACAATACCAGCTCGTACATCAAATCCTATATGAAACTTCCAATTGGCCCAACTGAATAAACACATACAAATGTTATTATATCTCAAGCAATGACCAATGCATGGTACGCATCACAAATTAAATCATAAAAAAGAAATTAGCTAATATAAAATGAGCGAAGATCAAGTTAGTCCAAACCAAGTCTTGGTAAAATTATTCTGCCTAATTAGCAAACTTATCATGTAAATTGAGTTCTAGCGATAGAATAATACAAATCATTATATTCAAAAGTTTTATTGAATAAATTAATCATATAATTTTTTAATAAAATCAAAAACTATTTAATATTTTATCAAATGTTATTAAACTTGTAAATATTTCACTTTTATTTTTGTTCCATTTTAATTTATTTAATCCCCACAAAATTTATTTATATTAATTGATGATCAATGTAATATTTATTTTAGTGATGGAGGAATATAATGCTGGTTGCAATGTTAAATCTAAATTATTTAGGTATACACATAAATGAAAAAAGTTAGTAAGGAAAAATAATAATTTTTCTTATTAAAATAATTAAATTTTTATTTCAATAATTAAATAACCAATTATTAAATTATTTTTTCTTAAAAAATTATTAAAATAATTAAATGATGTGTATCTTTTATGTGTATGTGTCAAAATAATTTAGATTTGTGGTTGTGCCTTTACGATAATTATCCTTAGTCCCTGTAAAAAAAATACCCGTAGTCTTTGTGGAGTGCATATTTAAAGGTTTTTAAATAGTATATTATACATATTATAAGAACCAATTTTAATATGAATAAATTTTGCACGGACTAAATAAATATATAAAAAAATCGTAATTTACTAAGAAAAAAAGAAGTAAAATTAAAAAACGTACTTGCATAAAAAATATATTTAAATCTAAAACATATTGATATAACTACAAGCGTCAATTTATTGAAATCTCACGTGTTTGGCCATTAGTAGTTAGTTAGTACACTATATATGCATCCATCCCCATCAATACACTATTTACGAATTCCTGATAAAGAAACCAACACACAAAAAAGAAAAGTGAAAAGAAAAAGAACATTACGTACCTAACACTATGGCCATTGATCTGGAAGCCAGGACCTTGAGGTTGATGACTGGTAAGACTATGGTGGTTTGGTCCAAATGGTGGGCTTTGTTTTGAAACCTGATATTCAGTGTTCTCAGCTGTAGGCACAGTTTCAATTTCTCTGTCATGATATTCAACAATTTTCATTAGTCCAAGATCAACAATAATTGTTAATCCACTAATAGGCCTCACATATATATTAACACTAGTTTCTTTCATAAAACAGTCAACTCTCACAGTTCTTTTACTCTCTTCTTCTCCAAACCATCCCATAGAGAATGTAGAACACACCACTTCAGAGAGATTCAAACCTCTCTTTTTCACTGAAGCAATGAAAGCAGGATATTTTAGTGGAAGCTCTATGGCAACACCTTGTTCCTCAACGGATAAGATAGGGAAACCATATCCCTTATGAACATTGTCAGAGTCAATAGTTTTCAACCTTATATCAATTACTATCTCATGGCTTTGTCCATTGATGATAGCAAGGACAAAAGATTTACGACGAATTACTACAATAGGATGACGTTCATATATGGCGATATAATCTTTGTCGGGGTCATCAAGGCCAATATAGTGGAAAGCTACTTTGTTTTTTGAGGTGGGATATTTGTTATGGACTAGGGTTTGGACAGTTAGAAACTCTTCATTGGTTAAAGGGTCAAGTGGATGTTGACGCAATGGCTTTACAGAGACCACTGCTTGGAAGTAGAGGAGTGTAAGAACAGAGAAAAGAGCAAGTTTCATGGTGGTGGTGGTGGAAGCCATTGTGAGCTAGCTTCACTGGCTTAGCTTGATGTATGTTTGTGTGTGAAATGGAAGCTCCCCAAGGCGTTCTTAAATAACAGACTGTACACACTATCTTTGAAAGTATGTTTGGACTATAGTGTCAAGTAATATGAAGATAAGATAACATGTGATTTTTTTAATAGATAAGATGTATATTTCTATGATCGAGGAGATGAGAGAAAGACTAACAACCCTTACATTTAAACACTCTCTTTAACATTTATTTTTTATTGGATGAAATCAATATATCTTTCATCATTTTATATGAGTTTTATTTTCAAAATGCAAACCCAAAATGATTTAAACCAACAAGTAAGTAAATATTAGATAAAATATTCAAAAAAGAGTGTGTACTCTTTTTCATATAGTTTTATGCTCGTATTAAATCACGTGCTTTTTTTTGTTCAACAACGACAATCATATCCTTACCCTCTAAATGGATTATTTACTTAATTTTTTGTCACGTAATTTTGAAATAAATTCTTTACTTAATACTTAAATTTTTTAAATTAACTTTATGTATAATAGAACATTTATATTTATAAAGAAACATCAAAATATTTTTACTCATTAGTTTTACATTTTCAAATTTTATTTTTCATAACTTTTCCCCCCCGTAGATTTCTCCTCTCATATATATAATTTAAGGGACAGAACTAAGATTATATATACCAACAGAGATTTGGATCTCAAATAGGATTACTTTGCAGAGAATTTATGAGAAAGAAAAATAAGTTCAAATTACATGCTGCGTAAAATAAAATAAAAAAATCAAGTTACAAGTCGAAAGATGATAAATGTGGAGACAAGGTTGCGGAGTATAGAAGGTATTAATTAGGGGAAAAAACTTATTACAATTCCTTAGGTGCTAAATTTATTGAGAAAATAAAAAAGAAATTTCATATTTTCTTTAGCTAGTTTTTTGTCGGTAATAAAAAAAATGTTGTACTCAAAGGAAAAGCTTGAAATGTGAATCATCTAATCTCATCAACATATGTTTGAAGTTGCAACCACTCAATATCTGTTGCTCAATTTGTTTGGATAGAACCTTCTCAATGTGACAAGAGTGGTTCTTGAAATATTCATAACAATTAAGAGCAACATTTTTTTGAAACAAATTAAACATTATGTGAGGAATTAAGACTTTTTTTTCTCCATATAAGATAAAAAATGCAAAAATATCTCCCTTATTTACATATCTCATATTTCATGGTGGACCATGTTGGACAATGTTAATGTTGCCTTGAATTTGTAATCAAGTAGATAAATGCTGCCTTTCTATTTTATTTTATTTTGAATAAAAATGCTGCCTTTCTATGTTATTTGCTTAGTTACACTAGTATGGGATTTTAACTACTGTTTCTTTTAGCAAACACGTGACAAACTCAATTATTTGTCCCGTTAGTGAAGCCTACAACACACATGTCGGTGTGAACCGGTAAGCTTATTCATACAAAAATGGTGCTTTTTAATGACTAGTAACCATCTTCGAGCTGGTTTGTACTATGTAGTAGTCTCATCGGAGTGAAAGCTCATATAGGTAAAGGTGAGAAAAACATAAGGGGGGTTGAATTGTGTTAGTTTTTTCTCCGTTTCTCCTACTGATGTCACAGTTCAGAAGCAGATAACAATCAGCTTTTGAAATAGTGATCAGAAACTAAATGTGCAGCGGATAAAAACAGAGTAAGAGAGAGAAGAAAGACACAGAGCAATTATACAGGTTCCTTCCACATACCGGAAGTAGTCCTGTCCCCCTTGCACTTCCAAGGAGAGTTCACTAAAATGTAATCTCAAATTACAAGTACTCAAGCACACAAGCAAGAGATTTCCTATGCTCAAGCACACAAGCATGAGACTTTCCTATGCTCTAGTACAACTACAAGAGACTTACAAATGCTCAAGCACACAAGCAAGAGACTTACAAAACAAACAGATTTACACAGAAAATTGTTTGAGTTTGAACACTTGATATACAATCAGTGGTGTTCTCAATACAAATCAATTACAGACTCTTTAGACTCTTGAGACTATAAAATTTCTAAAATGTGGACTTTGCTAAGAAATTCTAAGTAACTTTGAAATGCAAACAAAACAGAGTATGAACTTTGAGATGTTTAGAGAGTCTATCTTTTGAATGTGTGTGTATTGCTTTCTGTATGTTGTATTTTTCTTCAAGTCTGAGTCTCTTCAACTGGAAAACCTTCACTCTTTTATATAGTGGTGTGAAAAAGACGTTGGAAAATAGTCAGTACACATACACAAAGAGTCGATTGAAACTTGTTGATCACCAATGATCTTTTGCCTGATATGGTTATTGTCCTATGAATGATCA
>Ga0315915_1000401_pt1 | contig 43058 bp, 21 predicted proteins | sample MpolbnodulesMG_FD_207738 | JGI IMG/M metagenome (GOLD analysis project Ga0315915, IMG submission 207738) | Medicago polymorpha root nodule microbial communities from Los Angeles, California, United States - branched nodules | ecosystem: Host-associated > Plants > Roots > Nodule | place: USA... | reverse complement strand
TAGATCAGTAGATTCCAATCTAGATGGTGATGGTTTCACAAAAAATTGTTATAAATTTGTTTTAGCAACTGCGGCAGGTGGCTGGTCGTAGCGACGACAATGGCCAGTAGTGGAAAGTAGAATGCCTTTGAGATTAGATAGCTACAAGAAAATTCTAGAGAAAACTGTTTGAAATAAAGGAGGGTTCAACAAAAGATTCCAAATACTAGTATACAACTATAAGAATGGTCTTAAATTTTTGGAAACAGCAGCGGAATAGTGGCAGGACATGTCCAGGAGGATTGAACCAGACTAGATCTTAGAGTTTTGATTGGACCTAACTCAACCCTTGCAAAACCGGTTTATAAGATAAGGTGAGGATTGCCCACTACTTATAAACACATTTTTCAGGCCATATTTCATCCAATGTGGGGCTCTTATCAATATCAACAAATAATACTAAAAGATATCTTAAGTATGAAATTAAAACCTTATATTAAATAATTAAACCAAATAGTTACCAAATAAAAAAGTCATTAATTAAATTAATTAAAACCTTAAATAAATAATAAAACCAGCTAGCTCACTCTACATCAGTTACTTTGTTGGATTGTTTCATCTGTTTTTGTCTTTCCTGACATATAATTTATGATTTTGTCATCAATACAAAATATAACATACTTTAACAAATTTTGTAAAGAATTTAAAGTTATCGTTTTACAAGGTTTATTGTTACTAATTTTAACAATTTAGTACTTATAAATTATTTGCTGCTGCAAATGCTTACTCTTTTCTCATCACAGATAACTGACTTACCACCAGGAAGGATTCCTGTTCAAACATATGCCATTGAGGGAAGTGACAAAGGATTTGAGGATGCCTACAAGGTGACAATTTTATATCTATACTATTTTTATCTGCACTGTCATTGGGGCTCAGGTATGCTTCATTTAGGTAATGCTCCATTTAGTCCATTTAGGGTCTAGATGCAAGACATGTGGCGACAAAACATCCAACGGCTGAGAATTAAAAACTAAAAAACAAGTGTTTGTATAATAAAAAAAAACAAATCACGTATCCTTCATTGTTGAATTTGGGGCCTAACTTAACCTTACAAAACCGGCTTGTAAGGTGAGGATTGCCTCCTCTTTATATACTCTTCTCAAGAGTCTTGTCTATCTGATGTGGGACTTGGGTTTTTCCCAATACACCCCTCGCTCACGCCCAGCACTCTTTGGGCTTTGTGCGTGAATAGGTTTAGGCAGCCCTTGAATTCGACAAGCTCTGATACCATGTTGAATTTGGGGCCTATCTGATGTGGGACTTGGGTTTTTCCCAATACACCCCCCGCTCACGCCCAGCACTCTTTGGGCTTGGGATTGCCTCCTCTTTATATACTCTTCTCAAGAGTCTTGTCTATCCGATGTGGGACTTGGGTTTTTCCCAATACACCCCTCGCTCACGCCCAGCACTCTTTGGGCTTTGTGCGTGAATAGGTTTAGGCAGCCCTTGAATTCGACAAGCTCTGATACCATGTTGAATTTGGGGCCTAACTCAACCTTACAAAACCGGCTTGTAAGGTGAGGATTGTCTCCTCTTTATATACTCTTCTCAAGAGTCTTGTCTATCCGATGTGGGACTTGGGTTTTTCCCAATACACCCCCCGCTCACGCCCAGCACTCTTTGGGCTTGGTGCGTGAATAGGTTTAGGCGGCCCTTGAATTCGACAAGCTCTGATACCATGTTGAATTTGGGGCCTAACTCAACCTTACAAAACCGGCTTGTAAGGTGAGGATTGCCTCCTCTTTATATACTCTTCTCAAGAGTCTTGTCTATCCGATGTGGGACTTGGGTTTTTCCCAATATTCATGAAACCTCCGCCCCTCTTCCTTTTCTTTACAAACCAATTCTTCTGCACAGATCTAACAAGGAAGAGGTTATGTGTTCATAGTGCTGCTGAAAATTTAAGGAAGCTACTACTTCTAAATCTAATTGATATAAAGATGACTTTTGAACAAATTTCCAAATCAATTTGACAGCCACGATTGTTCGAATTACAGAGGGTCATATCAAATTTTACAGGATTGAGAATGCACGGCGGTAGAGGTTGGAACCACGGCGTTCGAAACATAACAGATCGTACCAAAATAGCAACAACGACGATGGGTCGGTTTTTTACGGCGGCGGCGAGATGACGTTGGGATGATAAGGGTGACCACAGGAGCATAAATAAAAGGAAGAGGGAGAGGGGGAAGGAGGGATGACGTTGGGATGATAAGGACGGTGGTTGACAGTGGTGTACGGCTTGTGACGGTGGTAGGCGATGAGAGAAAGAGGGAGCAGGAGGACGCAATATTTTTTATCAGAAAACACTTGTTTTTTAATTTTAGATCTCAGCCGTTGAATGTTTTGTTTCCACATGTCTTGCATCTAGACCCTAAATGGACTAAATGGAGCATACCTGAACTCCTGTCATTGGTGCTTAATTTTCCAGTTTTTTGGTAATTGAGCGGACTTTGATAATTTAAACAATGAAAACTAGATGACGAGACTTAAAAATATGCCTTACATGCCATTAATATATACTTGAGATGAAGATGAAGCATTTCTATCATGCACACATAATCAGATTTTTTATGCAGAATTCCATTAGAATATATGTTATATGTACCACCAGGGTCGTGTGATTGATGTGCAGTGTCTGTGAGTGTTATAAACTTTGGAGTACCAAGTTCAACTCCTACTCACTATAAAAATAGTATATGTTGTATAGTGAATACAGTAACTTTAAATTATTTCATTTACTATCTATTTATATATTAAAGCTCTGTTCAGTTGGCTAGACACATTTCATATTGATAGCTCTAATATAAAGGTGTATCATTTTGTATCACATCACATGCATTTGGACCCAATCAGGGAATTATATATTTTTGTATTTGTTTCTCTTTTTTTTACCATTTTGACCCAATCCCTAATATAATAGGTGTGTGATACATAGTGATATGTATCCGTTATTTTACAATCATACTCTGTCAATCATTTGGCTCTCAATCAACCGCAGATGTGCTCCAAGTTGATAAGATTACAACAAGGATTTGGTTGTTCTTTTTTTACCATGTATTGATGTAAAAAATGTGGGTTTTTGCCAGATGATGATGGATGAGTTGGAAGATGGGGGAAAAGTTTATCTTGTCTACCCAATTATCGAACTTTCGGAGCAGTTACCTCAGCTTCGTGCTGCTTCTGCAGATCTCAAAGTTATCTCAGACCGGTTTCCAGGATACAATTGTGGTTTATTACATGGGAGAATGAGAAGTGAAGAAAAAGAAGAAACGTTAGGGAAGTTTAGGACTGGAGAATTGAATATACTACTTGCCACTCAAGTAATTGAAGTTGGTGTTGATGTTCCAGATGCGTCGATGATGGTTGTGATGAATTCTGAGAGGTTTGGAATGGCCCAATTACACCAACTCAGGGGCCGAGTTGGACGCGGAACAAGGCAGTCAAAATGTATATTAATATCATCAACTGCCAGTGGCCTTAATCGTTTGAAAGTACTGGAGCAATCATCAGATGGGTTTCATCTTGCTAATATGGACCTATTATTACGTGGACCTGGTGACTTGCTTGGCAAGAAACAATCTGGACATCTTCCCGAGTTTCCTATTACCAGATTGGAAGTCGACGGCAATATTTTACAAGACGCACATGTTGCTGCACTGGTAAATACTGTTAGAGATATTTACGAGTTGACCACAAATTGTTTTTATGGTGATTTGTTACTTTCAATGCCATAGTTATCCAGTTAATAATCAGCTTAAATAACCCAGTTTTTTTTATTGCTTTTATATGCATACTAACGATACAATTAGGCAAAAAAAATCCCAAAAAAAAAAATCCTTAAAATCTTATGCGCAGCAGAATTAAACCTCTAACCACTATTTTTATTGGGATTGTGATCTTGCATTGAAGTTCATCACCCAGTTAACCCCTAAATATATTGTTTGCATTTGAACTTTGAGATCCTGTTTAAGTTCTTACTTTTTGGTTTCATTTGTTGTTTCCAACTTTACTAGTTGATATATTGTTAGGGAATTTTAAACCTCATCAATGCTTTGGAATTTGGACAAGAACAGTACATACTGTGTACAGAAATTCACTGTTATTTGTAGTTTGTGCCAACATTTTATGCTGCTGTCAATTTATATTGTTCAGGAAGTAGTATATTACTTTTGATGATGCATGTATGTGATGTTGCTTCTACATCAAATGTGGGCTTAATTCTAGTCTCAATGCTCGCCAAGATATTTTACCATCTAATTGAACTAGTTTATGCTATACTTCAATAGATCTAGTTATAATACTATTTATTTTAAATTACAACTATAATTTAACTTAAATTTTTCCAAACTGATTGTGAGCAGAAAATCTTGAGTGCTTCTCATGATCTGGAGCAATTTCCTGCACTTAAACTGGAGCTTGGCATGAGACAGCCGCTTTGCCTGCTAGGTGATTGATCAAGTCTTGATGTGGTATTCAACCAAGAGTTAACACCTTGTTCATTGTGATAATTTTGTAATGTAAATAGGTTGACAGGCTCTTCTTTGGTTATGTAGACATGATTTAGCCTTTAGGCTGATGTTTATAAGTTGAAAGACCATTGTTATCTTTGTATCCTATTTTGACTGTGAATCTTCTTCTTCCTTGTAATCATAGGTAGCAGTGGCAGTCTTGAGCATGTTCTCAAGATTCGATCGAACAAGGCCATATTTTTTGGAAGGCGCCTTTTTTTACCTGTTAATAGAAAATTTGACTTATAGCACATATGATGAAGTTTATGAATTGGTTAATAATGAAAAATTTCATTATTTGACAATGACTTGAAATTATGTTGCAAACACTGAAAGTTTTCTAAAACATGATAAGGATGATGATGAATATTTATTTGAAGAATTAAAAGTCACTAGAGATATCTCTAAAGTGTTGAATCGAAATAAAGTTTTACAACCCTGAGTTATTTAAAGACAAATAACTTTTTTTTTTCTTTTCAGATGCATGCATATCTTATTGAATAATGTTAGTTACCGCTACAACTCTTGCATTTATTAGGAGAAGTCTTTCTAAAGTTAAAATCATTTTTCTGATCAACTATGTAACATTAGATTCAATTGTTTAGATTTATATTGAAAGTAATTTTTTAAAGAACTTTGATTATGAGGATTATTATTGATTTTGTAATAAAAATTGCAAGAAAAAATAATAAGTTTTCACTTTTAGTTCAAAGATGACACCAAAATCATTTGTATAGACTGTGTCTTTGTAATACAGTTATATAATTTGAATTATAGAAATTGAACAACTTTTATGACAAGTGGTTAATTATGTTAGATAGTAATGGATATATTAGGTGTTAAAAACTCATTTGCTAATAACGTAATTTTATTAATCATGGAAAGTGTGCAACATTTTCAAGAGCCGTTGCATAAAGATCTATGAATTGGCACAGTGTAATTGCTTTAATTTGTTGCGTACAAAATGAAAATATAGACCAAAGCTGTTATGCAAAAAGATATCTAATTGTAAAAAGGATGAACCTTCGCCTATGGAAGTGTTTTGTGTGTCATAATCCTCTAATTTGTAAGAGAAATTCGCTCTGATAATCCGAAGGATATAAATAAAACTTGACCAAATATTGTCCAATCAGCGGTTAAACTCGTGTACTCCTCTAATTAGCGATTAAACTCGTGTAATCCTTTTTGATTCAACCTTAACAAATTATGCTAACTTCTTTGAAGAAAATTCAACAATATTTTTAGCTTAATTTTTTTATATTAGGCCATCTATTAAAATAGTCATACGTTTGCTTGGTTTAAAAGATTTTGAGTAGATTGAACATGGAGCATAAAAACACTCTTGAAAAGTAATGAGATTTCCTCTAACTTTTGAAGCATATTCTAGATACTAGTAAAAGATTCGTAAGTTTGGTATTCAAGTGTGGAACCAAACTAGATACACTCAATATTGTTATCAAAAGAAAGAAGAAAAAAAAGTGTGTATTTCCACATTGAACAACTTCTCTTCCTACCTAAGAAATCAGGTAATGAATCATCAATACTCATTCAAACTGTCAATGTTCAGATGTATAAAGTACAATGATGAGAGAGAATTGGAAAATCTCATCACTGAGATTAATGGAGAAAAGCGAAAAAAAATGAGATTACTCGAAATAGCAGCTATCGGGTCTCAGCATTGCATGTCATCAAGCTGCTTCAGTATATAAAAATAGGCTGCAAACTTCAATATCTCTATCAAAAGAATTTGTTACAGCAAAGTGCAGATAATAGTGTCGGAGGAACCAAAGTTAGCTCAAATTCAAATATGATATCAGAGTCGATCTTAACTTTATTATGGAGCCGATATTTCTCTTATTCCACTCATGTTTGTTGCCGCTCCAAATGTCCGGTCCTTAATGTGAGGAGGTGTATAAAGATCCAACACTGACTCAATAAATGTCACTATTAGATTCATCCTCGTGTTTCTCGTGGTCGTCGAACAAATCCTCAGGAGGGTCATAGATGATCATATCCGGGAAAACCTCCAAAAAGTCATCTTTTATTTTCTCTCGTAATTCGGGATATGGAATGAGTCCTTTTAATATTACACGGAAAGGTAATGACAGAGGAGGCTCGGGAGATTGTCTCATTTCTTCATATATGTCCATGGCCTCTGAGGGCATACCACTATCAAGATAGGCTCTTATAATGTCTCCAAATGTATGCTGATCAAATAAAACTCCCTCTCCTTTCAAATCATCCCACACCCTCTTTGTTTCATCCACCCTTCTGTTTCTTGCAAGCATCATAAGCATGTCCCGATAAAAGAACATGTCCGGCCGGTACCATATTTCTTTGCGCACTATATCATACAGCTGAGAAAGGAAAGGTTTGTCAATAAACAGCCAATGCATTTCAAAATTTTAGATCAATTAGCTACATCAAAATAAACACCACAAATTTGATAAAATTTTAGCTTTAGCAGGTACAGTAGCATAAGGTCATGAAAGTAATTTAGAAAAGCTGCTCAAGGGTTTTTCTTATAGCCAAAAAGTAAATGTGAGAAAAATTAGCTGCAAAGTTTGTTCCCACTAGGTAGAATTGTCTATCCACAGCAAAATGTTTACATCGACAACAATGCTAAGAGTTGTTTCCATGTCAAACTCAAGAGTCTTGACATCGTGACGGATTGATATACACAAATCCTAAACTTAAATCTTGATCTCATGTGATTTTTATTATTTGAAAACATAGACCAGTACCCAAACATACGTCATACCGTATCTTTAGTATGTACTCAACACTCCAGCTTCATAACAAATCAACTAGAAGCAATAAAGTGTATAGATAACTCAATATTTGGCCCAACTTGCTTTTATATTTACATAATGCTGCAGTTAACAAACAAGGAAAAATGTAATTCTGACAACATAATGTTTTATATGAACCTAATATATTGAAAATCATAAGCTATTTGAACCATGTACAGAACAACATCAAACATCAACTGTACACGTTGAGGTCAAAACCATGTAATATTTATATAAAATTTACTGATTGAAATTCTATCAATCTTGTCAAAGTTCATGCAAAAACGAGTTTAAAAGTGATTTAACTCATTTTTGTGTACTAGAGTAGTAATCTCGTAAGAGTTAACTCTTTAAAACCATATTCTCTTGCTATTGATCCCCTAAACACTCCTACACTCCTTTTCTTGAACCGAATCACATGTGGGATCTCGTTTACCTGCTGTTACTATTTGTCTAAATTGCGTCTTTGCCGGGGGGGTACAATAGTGATTGTTTTAGAACGGGTAAAACATTAGTCTAAGTTTTTCTTCTGAAATGGCGATGTTTTCTAATAATTGGAATGAAAACAGAGCTGTTACAATTGACAGGCGAGAGTGTTCGAGAGCCTAACCTCTCCCTAATAACTATCATACTGATACTGAACAAGAATTTTCAAACTTCCCTTCTCCTACTCTATTCAATCAGATACAGACATACACAGTTACACCAAAATAGAAACAGTTACAAACATATACATTTATAGAACTAGGCAGTTGCAAACGCAATTAGGTTGGACCCACATGAATGTATTTATGCCTTACAACGCATCAACTTCAACCATTGCACTAAGGCTCCCTTTCAAATAGACGAGAGGTGTGAAAATTAAATTCTTAAGTGATATGACCAGATATTGCCATCTTAATGATTGGAGTTAGTAAGTTCATGCCATCACCTTTAAGTACACATTGCAATCTAATATTTCACACTAAAAGTATCTAAGAGGGGATTTGTGAGAAAACTAAATTATCTTAACGATGCAACCTGATACTGTTCTTAGTGATTGTACTTAGTCGTCCATGTCATGACACCAAACTACACATTAGGATGTAGTTAGTTAAACTCAAAAGTATCTCAAAGGAGCATTAGGTTGTGGGGATGTATCAAGATCATATTACTTGCAAAACGGAAGGATTCCCTAATGCAGATTGGGCAGGATCTTTGTCAATAATCTTTTATATTGGAAAAGTACAAAGGGTGGTGGTGGTATTGGCACTAATGTTGAATCTGAGGATAGAACGATGACTCGAGTTATGCCTAAGCGTGTATGTATAACTCATTTATTGAAAGAACTTGGTTGACTAACACATGGCTAGCATATCCATTCTACGAAAAACTATGCACATAGACGCAAATAGCCATTTAGGCTGTATTTTCACTAAATCCTTGATAGGAACTGCTGCTATTGATGTCCAAAAAAAAAAACTTGTGATATTAGTTCAAGCCCATTTCAATGAAAATGTAAGAAACATAATGAATTTCGTATCATCCTATTGAGAAATTGAGAGTAAGACAGAGTAAGGCCATTGCTTTTAACTGTAAGTTGACGGTGTCATACAATTATAGAGATCTGTTTCGATAAATAGCTTAGTTAAGCGTTTGTAGCATAAGCACTTATCATATATTAGTAAGGTCCTGCTTGAAAAAATAACTTATTTGCAGCTTATAGCACAAGCGCTTATCATGATAAGTGCTTATTTATAAGCTATTTCATAGAAAAAATAAAGTAAAGTTAAATTGTATTTGTATAAGTTGTAAGCTGTTTTCATCTATGAAGCTCAAACACGTTTTCATCTATGAAGCACAAACACTTCTTAGATTAGGTGTGTCCCGGTGTCAGACATGCGAGACGACACCTACACCTATGATTACACTAAATTATGTTATTTTCTCAAATTATTATTGGTGTCGGCATGTCAGTGGGCTTCATGGGTTTTCATAAGCTACCTCGAGTGCATATGTTGATAGACAAACTTAACTAAATCAATCCAAACAAACAGACCCTAAATTAGTGGAAAAATAAAACATATAACACAATAAAAAATAGGTTAAACATTTTGGATCATTGCAAAATAAAGAAAATTAGTAAAAACAAAAAAGAACATAAAAACCGAACCTTCATAGAGAGAAAGACATTGTCCTGTCTGTGGAATTCAAAGAGAACAGAAACAAGGTCGGACTTGAGCAAGCGAGAAACGTTGGACCGGACAAACCGGTCTAAGCGAACCGGGTCGGTTTGGAGTCTCTTTAGCTCTTTGGTAATGATGAGACCTTCTTTTCCCAGCTCTTTCTTTCGCCTCCATATTGATAGGCTTGGTTTAGAAGCTGAACCGGTAATGAACCGGGAACAAGAAGAAGAATTAAGGATGGTGGCTGTAGAAGAAGAAGATGATGATGAAGAAACTCTTCGCAGTGCAACTCGCAACATTAAGGTATCTAAACTCTAAACTCTAAACACTGCGTGTTCTGCATTTTTACAAGCACCGTCAGTGTAACTGTTTTACACAGACATTCAATTAAAGTTGAGAATTGGGTAATTACTATTAAAAAGAGGTAATAATTTATATATTCTGCATTTTCATTTGGTATTTCGTCTTGGTGCGAGATTGTTTTATTCATTATTTATACTATTCGTCTTGGTGCGAGATTGTTTTATTCATTATTTATACTCGATTCATGCATATCCAATCTTGATGTGTAACGCTATAAATTGGGAGGTATGAGTATTTTGGACACTTGGATGTAGTCATGTTTTTAGGGTTATGTAATTTGTATTAACTCGAATTTATTACCCTTTTGATTTTTAGCGAATTTGCATTGCATTGATTTTTTTTTTTAGGATTGAATTGCATTGATGTACTATATCAGTTTGATTGAATGAATATCATTTAATTTTAGTTTAAAAAAACTATGTTTACATGGAATTTGTTACTATGAATGTTACAAGAGGATGTCAATTAGTTATTGAGTCATACTATTCACGCATATAATATCAATAATATCAATGTATTTCTCTATGAATAGAGCTTGAATGTAACATAAATGTATACTACAATACTCTTCTCCTCTCCTTGTCTTCTCTCTATTCTTGTTCTATTCAAAAAGTTCCATAACATGTTATCAATTGAGAAGATGTGTGATTCTTCTTGATCCATTTTAACATGTTGATAAATTTTAATTTTGTATCGATGATTAAAATTTATACGGTTAAAATTTCATTAATTGAAATCGGTCTTTAAGGTACATTCTTGTAAATGCATTTAATCGTTATTGTGTGAATCATACTAACGTGCTTATTTATTTATATGAATTCTTAAATAATTCAACATTCATGCTTCCTTTAAGGATTGGATTGCATAAAAACCGTTCTTATATTATAAAATTAAAATTATAGAGATTTATTATATAGTTTCTAAAGAACTTAATTAATTATATTGGATTTTGATTTTTGTTATGTATATGTGTTATAAGTGTCATAAGATATTCCTAGAGCGACAGTGGTGTATGCCACCATTCAACCTGAAATCATAGATGTCACACATATAAGGACATTTTGTCTAAGTTACAAGAACCTAGACAGTCAGAAGAACCTAGACAGTAACACATATAAGGACGTATAAATGAGGGATTAAAATAAATATGTTTTAAGTAATTATTAGTCGGTGGTTCGCTCTTATGACGCACTAGAGTGAATTAAAGAAAAATAGGAAACCGTAAGGTACAATGTGTTTAATTGGAAATCGTTACGCTTTTAGATACAACTAGTATAAGTTAAAACGGTACATCGTAAGCTACAATGATTAGTGCATACTAGTGTTTCTTTAAATAGAACTCTTCTACTAAAGCAAAAGTACTTCTCACTTTTCAAAAACCCTACCCATTATACCATCCTCAATGGGGATCTCTCCCTTTTAAGACTTGGTACCTATTAGGTATCCCCCATTGAAAAAGAATTATTTTGAGTACCTAATAAGAACAAGGTCTCAATGTAGACCACCAATCTTAAGTGGGACCCATATTTTTTTTAATATTAGAGTATTGGAATGTAATATTATAGAGGTATTAATAGATGATTAATGGGTGTTGTTTAAGACATTTGTGTGAGGTGCTGGGTTAGAGGAATTGAATACTTATTAAGTATTACTATTAAAAAAATTATAAATGAGTGATGTGTACCAAAAAAATTGATGTCTTCATTGCATATGTTCTTAGTAACTCTAAAGCCACACTCTATCTAAGTTTCAACTGAGTATAGGCATTTCCATTTGTGTGATGCTCATGATCAACCATCCCAATTTCGACTATCAGCGGTACTGTGCTACAAGATGTCATCATTCAATCACTGACTCATGATCATTTGTAATGATCAGGGCCGTTCCTAGGAATCCGGAGAATCAACTCTGTAAGTAAAAAGAGACCCGTAATAAAATAAAAATGCATTTTTTTTAAAGAACAATGTTCTATTTAAAGTTTTTTAAAAGATAAATACAAGGTGCCGTATATCACTATCGTATACATGAGGAACCTCAAACCACCATCCAAAAAAACACTCACCTAACACCAAAAGCAAGAGGACCCAATTCTAATAGGCCTAAAATAAGACAACAGAAAAGAAAAGTGGAAATCTGGGGAGTAATGGGTAGTACTTAGTAGTACTACTGGGCTGTAATTTTTTTTTTGAGACTCATACCTTGGAGAGGCTCGGATCCATTGAGCGGTTTGCACACCCCAAGGTCCGGCCCTGATAATGATCCAGCTAAGAGAATTTTTTAAGTATTCAACTTAAGTTGGTATGATGATGTTGACTTGTGACATTAAAGTGTGCTTCTCTCAAGGCTTGATTTTCCTCTATGCTAATTTTGATAGGCTCGTTTGCCTTCTTAAAAACAAGAGAAATGTTTTTATGTTTCGCTGCGATTATTTGCTGTTTCCCTCCATCCTTATAACTGAAACAAAGGGAAAACTAACACAATTACAATGCCTAAGTGCAACACAAATATGAAAAGTAGAATACATAACCTGCACAGAACCCATTTGTAAAATGCAGATACCACATCCATCTGGACTGCAAAATCCTGATACCAATATAAAGAAAGAAAAAAAAACTAAAATTGAAAATGAGAACTTATATTTTGCTTATTACTTCAAAACTTGTGAAATGTGATGTTTTGTAGGTGATTTTGATGGAAAACCATAGATTTGAGAAGAGTTTTAGGAGTACGGGTTTTGAACTTTTGAAGTTTGAGAAAAAATAAGTGAGGAAGATGGAAGATTTTGATATGTACGTATGGTGTCTGGATTAATCCAAACAAATTCCATATTAATTGTGTCATTTAGTACATACTTTCAATCAATTTATTCACATATATACACCTAAACCCTTTGATCAATGTGATGTATGTACTAGAACTACATATTTTTAGGAACATCATGATGAAGATTAGAAGCCTAATGGTATACTTGGATCGATGATTTTGGAGGGGAGGGGAGGAGAATATTCATTTTTCTCTTTTAAATCATAGATACTATAAAATTCTTTTTAAAATCAATTGAGTGTGTGATTGAAGTATTGTTTATTTGGATAAGGTTCATTTTGAACTATACAAAACAGTTTAAAAATAAATAAGTCTTTTTGTATTATTCATAAGTTTATTAATGTAGTTTACGAAAAACAGTATATGAAGATACACTTTTCGTTAATGAAAACTTATAAATTAACATAAAAGCTTATTTATTTGAATAAACTATTTTAATAAGCTCAAAAATATGTCAATACAAATAGACTCTGCATAATTTTTTGGATCAATTCTATGATACACAAAAGATACAAGTCATACATCATACACAAACGAGTTGCTACCATTGAATCAATAAATCTTACCATTAAAGTAAATGAGTTATGATGTGACTTATGATCAAATTGTGAAGAAAAAAAACATTTATGCTTGGTGTAAGACTACTTTGCTTGTACATTTGGACAAAACCAATTATTTGTCATGTTATTATTTGGACTTTAAAAAAATATCAAATATATTTTATAATATAAACTTCCATCTCCAAATTCTTCCACTCCAAACAAACCCGTAATTACAACATTGTTGAATGGGATATATGAGCATATGGGGGGCTTTTAGGAAGGGGGTAAAATTTCTCTTTAGGCTACACAAATTGCTCTATGACACCTAAAAATTACTTATTTAATTTCAACGACAATTAACTTCTGTTCGCTTGTGTATAACAGAAAATTTCAATTTAATTTCCCAGCGGCACTTACGTGCCGTCGTTCATACCTTGAAATGTTTCTCCCCTAATGAAAATAAAACAAGCTTGACAGGAGAGAACCATAGGAAAACAAAAATATTTGGAGTTGGTATTGGTTGTGATTCTTATTCTTATGTAAAACGTCTTTCAAGTTGGTGAATGCCATATACTTTTCAAATCATTGATTGAAATGCAAACCAAATTTCAAGTTCTTATTATACTTTACCGCGGGCGCTTAGCATCTGGAGTTTTAGCTTGATCTCAAACAAAGACCATCACTTGGATTTTGTTTAAAAACAAATAAATAATTTCAAGCTATGAACGGCGACATTAAGCGCCGTTGGAAAATTATATTAAATTTTTCAACGACAGTTATCCATTGTTGTAGACCAACCGATAGTTAATTATCGTTGGAGGTAAACGGATTATTTTGAGGTGTCTGAGACAATTTGTGAAGTCTAAATAGCACTTTTTCGAGGGGGGACGCAAGCTTGTTTATTTTGACCAAAACATGCCCAGACTATATATGATGATCACTATATAACCATTACTTGCTTACTTCAAAAATAGAAAGAAAAAGAACCACGATTGAACCACTCAACTTTATAGGCCTTTGGACCATTAATTTGGTGCATGTGAAGAAGACCTTTACCCAGTGCTTTTATTCTGCACATGCCTTTGATACCTTTCTTTGACTCTATAATTGGCCTAACCAAAATGACTCAACATGTGGGTCTATATATGTTACACATCGATAGTTACTCTTAATCTATACAACTTTAGTTAGACCCCTTTCTTTGAATTAATCATTTAATTGGTTCATAAGTTTCTCCAAATTACAACAACAATTACTATTATTTCTGTCTCTTATTATAACACATTCTAACAAATTTAATTTCACGGAGATTAAAAAAATAGTTGTAAATATTTTTTATTATTACATAATTATTCCTAAAATTAAATAGTATGACATGAGAGAGAACAATGATATCAAGTTCAAGTTGTAAAGTAAGTATGAGTATTTTTTTGTAAAGAAATCATTTTTTGTTGTTAAGAGAAACATGCTTATACAATTTCATTAGCAATCAATTATGTGATATATGAAGGTATATCGCTAAAAATGTGGAAGCTAGTTAAAGATGTGACTATCTTTGCTAAATCATGAGCGACCTCATTTGTTTGTCTTTTAATAAACTCGACATGATAGTTTGTTAAATATAGATTTTAAAACTGAATATTTAACATAATAGCTCCGAACACTGTGATATTATTACTACCTCCCTTGAATCCACATGATTGCATGATATAGCCCCAAGGCTTCCCTACATTCATGTAGCACAATGGAGTAACGACATAGTTTTGGAGAGCACAAAACATCCTTATTTATATCGAATATACATGTTTATATCCAGCCTACTACGTGAGATTGAAAAAGAAGCATTGATGCTGTACTAAAACCCCTCATTGTTCGACTTTATCCATCGGTGCACTGCAGGTGGCTTTTGCGAATTTTGTCCTTTTCTTTTTTTGAAGCAGAGAAATTTATTAGCATAACCTGCACAAGGATGCACACAATATGCAAAGGAGAAAAATGGAATACAACGAAACGAGGGTGTCGTATTTAGGCGGAACGCCTAGTACCAAGCCAAAAAAAACTCCGAAAAATAAACCCCCAAAAGCTGAAAAACAGCGAGTGAAAAACAGCACACAAGGCCAAGAAAACACCCCAAAAACAAACCAAAACGGCATTATTGCCGACGAGTTGCCCATGTACCCAACAATGTTGCTTACGATTGGCAAATATCCACTCTTCTAACATGTGCTTAGCGTGCTCCATGATAATACTACGAGTTTTCTCAACTTGTTGCCACTACTTTAGATTCATACTCTTTCAAATGCTCCAAATGATAGTTGAAATAATTTCAACTTGATTTACGTTGGTATGCTGCAGAATTGCAAAAATAATGTCATGTGCATTGTCGAATTGCTGCATTAATGGTTCAATAATACTCTGGAGTCTGGACTCCACCAGTTCGTCATGTATTTACGGACGTTTTAGCAACAAAGTAAAATATGATAGCTATCTTCAAAAGTATCATTACACATATCACAATTTACAGGACAAGCAATACCTCGAGTACATCATCATTTTTTAAGAGTCCAAATACTACATAAATACATTTTTGAAATAAAAAAAGTAAAGAAGAAACTTAACAAAAGAAAATATATGTCATTTTATAAAAGTATCAATTGAGTTGTTATGGGTATTTTGTCTATATGACATATAATTAATTAGTGTTTTTCTTATGTTGCGGTTTGGTTTGGTTTGGTTTGGTTGGTAAAATAAAAACCGCAAATCAAACCAAACCATGCGGTTGAGTAAAAAAGTGATTCGAATACATCCAAACCAAGGGGTTATTATAAATAACATTCGTGCATGTTCCTGTTTCTAATTTGCTTTACGTAAAGTTCAATAATTTTATTTCACATAAAGTTGTTTAATCAACGTTGAACTCTCATTGACAGTGACTAGAAATCCATCTTTGATCGAATAAAACGAGACTAGAAATCATCATGATGACCATTTACACTATTTAATTTTATTTCCATAAAAATAGAAAGCAAGACTTTTTCTTATTAAGCTTATACACAGACATGCTTCCTCAAATTAAGTATCTGCCTCAAACTACTAAAAAAATATCTCCTAATCCGTTGTTTTAGATAGAGACATAAAAAATATCTCCTAATCTGTTGTTTTTTTATATAATTCACTCAATTGTTTAAAGATTTTTAAATTACATCGCCCTTCATTCTTATGTTAAAACAAAAATATACTCTATTTTAATATCTCATCATTTCTTATGTTAAAATGTACACCTCCTTCTCATAATACTTATATTTTATTTCTAATAGTTTAGCAACATAATCCTAACACATAAAGCGCAGAGAAAATGAGTTTTTTCTTTGTCCATTTTAATAATATCAAAATTCTAATGCATATTTTTCTTATTTTTTTATTCTCGGTATTTTTTGATAAAGTTTTTATTCACAATATCATTAACATATAATTTTAAGTCATATTATAAAATGTGAAGCAATGCAAATTAAAATATTGAAAAATTACTAAAGCTGATTAAATATGGCTATTAAAAACGAATTTTATATTATAAATCAATAATAAAATATTCAAATTTAATTATCACTGACATTAAAAATCATAAAGACATATAATTATTTTAAACGGTGACTGAAAGTTAGTAGATAGCTTAAAAACCTAAAGTAAATTATGTGTTATTCCTCTAATAGATGTTTGAATTACACTTCCACTTTTTAAGAAACGGATATGTAGTGCACTTTAAAATGGATTAAACCTAGAGTAAAATATTTATTTATATAAAATGAATTATAGTGCGGTACATATTCGATTCTTAAAAAAAAGAAATGTAATTCAAACATCTCTCAGAAAAATGACATATAATTTGCTCTATGTTTTTACTTCTCAAAAGAGATGATGTATATTTTAGCATAAAAAAAAGAAGAGGATAATTTAACAATTTCTCTCTAAAAAAAACAATTTCTATAGTACAACCTGCTCTTATTTTTTTTAGGTTTGAATACACTTTTTCTTTTGTCTAATAGCGTAGTAGCTAAAACTCACACAATTAAATGTGGAGAAGTGGGGTGTCCGGAGTTCGAACCCCGGTCCCTGCATAAATTATGCATTGTCCCTAGCAAGTGAGTTAAGCTCACGGAAACGGTTTGAATACACTTTTAATATCCCATTTTAATCAGAGAGATCCAAAAAAGGAGTGGTTTGAACTTGAAAATATACTCAAACTTGAAAGAGAAAGAAGAAGCAAGAGGTACACCAATCTCTATTCGCTGAAAATCCCAATTCACAAAATGGCCCCATACATAGCAACCTTTTGCATGCATCTTAACCCATGTAGGTTAAGATAACCATAGCATGCAGTCACTTCCTAACTCAATTCACACGGGTACCCTGGGCCCGACCTCACTCTTCCCTGGTCCCCTCCTAACGCTCTTCACCAAACTCTAAGCTATAAATTACTCTTAATTATACACTATTTTGAAGACAATTGAAGTTAAACTTTGTCTAACATGCATAAATAAATAAATCTTATATTAAATTTTTTTAATCAAATTGTGAAAACAAACTTGTATATTTCGATGCAAAATTTATCTCACGTGTTTAATGTAGAATTGACATCAAAGTTAAACACTTTAATTTACTTTTTTTTTTTAATTTCAAAAAGTAACTATGATATTTATCTAGATACTTTTTTATGTATAAGTTTGTCTACACAAACACAATTTTTCAAAAAACATACAACATGAATAGGAGACTGAAATTCATAGAATTTAAATAATATATGAATTTAAAAAACGAACTAATTAAAACAATAGCTTTAATTACAACTTTGGTTCATCTAGTTTGTGCTATATTTAAATTTGATCCCTCTCATTTGTTTAAAATCCTCAAGTTCTATTAAAAAAATTGCAATTTGAATTGATTAAATTGCTTTAAACACCACTTCACTTAAAATTAACCATTTTCTTTATGTCCTCAGGGGAATTTGAACCCTAGCTTTGAGGTTACACAATCATCTCATATATGAGTTGACACCTCATAGACTTATTAACCAAATAAAATATCACATTTAACCATAAACAAAAATATATCAAATTATCTTCTCTTGAAAATCTAATATCAAATTCCACAAAAATCTTCAAATTTATGATATCTATTTAGGTTAAATAAGTTTTTTGTTCTTGAATATATAACAAATTTTGATTTTAGTCCTTAAAAATAAAACGAGATGTTTTCATCCTCATAAAATTTATCCTTTTATTTTTTGCCTCTAATGAATATAATTTTGATATGTCCTTGAACATAATATGGACAGACAAGGGTTGAACATAACATGAACACATTTGAACATAAAAAAGTCATAATTTTGACATTAATATGAACATAAATTGAGATGATGAATACATTCAGTTTTATTTTTTAGAGATAAAATCAATATGTACTATATTTTCAAGAAAATAAATTTTTTAACTTTTTTTGGTTTTAAATTTAATTTAATTTTATATCTCGAAACCATCAATGAATTTATAACATTTTAATAAATAAACAGAGTCCTTAAAGGATTGATGTGAAATATAATTGATAAGAACACATCTCATTAATTTGTAAAATAAATTAACGGGACTAAAATCATTAAAAAAAAAACCTAGAGAAACCAAATAGCTCAAACTATAGAGACCAACAATGTAAATATACACCAAACAAATATTATTCAATAGCTAATATTAGTACAATAATTACAAACATGAAGTGACACATTTGATACATAACTTAGTTCTTTATACCATCATAGCTTTGATTTCTAACATGTGTGTATCAAATACTATAGTAAAAGATATAATTCCTTAAATAAACCTCAATTACTTTATGATTTTTTTGTCAAAATAAGGTTATTTTGTGAAATTAGTCTAGTAGATACGCGCACAAATATGTTATATTTTGTTTGTGTAAATAAATGAAGATCGCAATAAACCATAAACTTTCTTTCAAGAGTTTCAACCATATTGTATTTTAATGATTGAATTCGAATCCAAACCCTCTAGTTGACTGAATTCAAATTCAAACCCTCTAGTTAAGTGAAAAGAGATCTGAAACGTTTCAACCAAACACTTTTAAGTAGAGGATATGTTAATTTAACAAAAAATATTAATAAAATACCCAATATATCCCTTATTCATTGTGCTTATATATATACCCTAAATATATACTATGCAAGTCACACCTTGTACTCTACAATTACAAATTCACTCTCACACTCACTCTCACTAGCCCCCTACTTTCTCTGACACACCTTCTCTTTCTGGTTTCTATACCCTTATCTTAGTCTCACAAACCAGTACTATTACAAGTACTCCTACAGAGTAGTCATCAAAATTTTGCACAGAATGAGTGAAACACATCTTCTTCCTATACTCCTAGTAAACTAACTAACTAACCGTTTTCTTTCCCATTTTCTTCATTCTCTGTTATAAATTTTCAACTATTTTTCCTTTCTTCACATGCCATTCAACAAACTTCACTAAAAAAACCAACAAAAAAAATCCAAAATGATAACACTAAAAGATCTTTACACTGTCTTAACAGCAGTGGTTCCATTATATGTTGCTATGATCTTAGCCTACGGTTCGGTCCGTTGGTGGAAGATTTTCTCACCGGATCAATGTTCCGGTATAAACCGTTTTGTCGCGGTTTTCGCCGTACCTCTCCTTTCCTTCCACTTCATCTCAACCAATAATCCATATCAAATGAACTTCAGATTCATAGCTGCAGACACACTTCAAAAAATCATCATGCTAGTAGCACTTTCATTATGGACATTGTTCACTAAAAATGGCAATTTAGAATGGATGATAACAATCTTTTCATTATCAACACTTCCTAACACTTTGGTTATGGGAATTCCTTTGTTAATTGCTATGTATGGTGATTATTCAGGTAGCTTAATGGTTCAAGTTGTGGTTCTTCAGTGTATCATTTGGTACACTCTTTTGCTTTTTCTTTTTGAGTACCGTGGTGCTAAGCTTTTAATCATGGAGCAGTTTCCAGAAACCGCGGCTTCCATCGTTTCTTTTAAGGTCGATTCGGATGTTATGTCGTTAGATGGAAGAGATTTTCTTGAAACTGATGCCTCAGTTGGTGATGATGGGAAGTTACATGTTACTGTTAGGAAGTCTAATGCGTCGCGGAGGTCATTTATGATGAATACTCCGCGACCGTCAAATTTGACTGGAGCTGAGATTTATAGTCTCAGCTCCACCCCAAGGGGGTCTAATTTCAATCATCAGGAGTTTTACTCCATGATGGGTTATCAACCAAGACATTCCAATTTTGGGGCTAATGATTTGTATTCTGTCCAATCTTCTTCAAGAGGACCAACTCCTAGACCTTCAAATTTCGAAGAAAACGGTGCAAGTTCTCCAAGATTCGGGTTTTATCCGGCGGCGCAAACTGTGCCTACTTTGTATCCGGTGCCAAACCCGGAATTCTCCTCTACTACTAAAACCGTGAAGAATCAGAATCAAAATTTGACGCCGCAACAACCGCAGGTTCAATTGCAGACAAAAGGTTCTCAGGATAAAGAGTTGCATATGTTTGTGTGGAGCTCAAGTGCTTCGCCGGTTTCGGAAAGTGCTGGTCTTAATGTGTTTCGAAATTCGGAACAATCCGAAGAGGGTGCTAAGGAGATCAGGATGGTGGTGGCTGATGAACATAATCAAAATGGTGAAACCAATAACAAAGGTACAGGCAATTAGGCTATTTATTCTCTTATCTCAAAAATTATAATTTTAAATTGCACTTTAGACGGTCGTAACTATAATCGAATTAATTATAGTTACAACGGTCTAACAACAATCTCTCTAACTACATCTCGGTTGTTAAATTAATCTAACAACATAGAGATATAATGCTCTTAGGTATAGATTAATTATTATTTTTTGTCAAGTAGTCTAGTGGTTAGAATCCACTTTTTTCAAGGTGAATAAGTGGGGTGTCCGGGGTTCAAACCCCAGCCCCTGCATATAATAATGCATGTCCCTACTAGCTGAACTATGCTCACGGGGACAGGTATATATTAATTTAATTCTAATATAGTTGGTGCAATTTAATAATCAAGCCTCTTTGATCCATTAGTTCTAAGATTAAACCTAGTATATTCCGAAGGACATGAATTACAACAATGATTAGTCATTGATTAAAAGCTAGTGCAATTTATTTAATTCTTGTTAGAGATATTAATAATGATTATTTAAGGTTTTATTTTTATGATTAAATGTTATTTAGGTGATGATAAGTTTTTAATATGATTAAATTGAAGGTGGTCAAGAAAAGGAAATTGGTGGGGAAGAGGACTTCAAGTTCAATGGGGTGAAGGTAGGAGAACAAGGAGAAGGGCCCAATGGGCCTAACAAGTTGGGTTCGAATTCAACGCCGGAGCTCCACCCTAAAGCCACCGGAGTCGCGGATTCAAGTGTCGGAAAACTCATGCCTCCGGCAAGCGTCATGACACGTCTGATACTCATTATGGTTTGGAGAAAGCTTATCCGTAATCCAAACACTTATTCAAGTCTCATTGGTCTTATTTGGTCCCTTGTTGCCTTTAGGTAGGTATTATAAAGTCAACAATTAATAAAAAAAAATCAGTTATAACTTATAAATAAAAAATTATAAGAACAAGTTTGGATTGTAATAATTGCTAAATGATCAGCAATAGCTGTTTTTTTCTTCATATTTTTTATTATTATCATAAATTAGTTATGTAACTATTATTGTTGGTTTTCTTACATGCAGGTGGGATGTTCATATGCCTAAAATAATAGAGAAATCAATTTCCATACTGTCTGATGCTGGTCTTGGAATGGCTATGTTTAGCTTAGGTAAGTGGTAGCAAAATTCATTTATCCAAATTCTCCTCAATAATTTTTCCATCACATAAAAAAGTTAATATAAGTACTTTATGTCACTTCTTTTTTTCTAAACTTTACATGTTGATAATTATAAAAAAAGGTGCTAGTAAAGTAAAATGAGTGGTGCAATCCCACATGATTGAATTAGAGTATGGGTAGGTATGAATATGAGAAAAGTATGGATTTGGGGGCAAAGCATGTAAACAACTCATAGCCATCCATTATCTTGGTGATGTTTGTTTGTATAAAGTACTCTTATATGAATGGTATTGTTCACTTGTTGAGCATAATGTCCCCGACATATGGGACCCAATTTTAAACTACGTTACCTTCTTCTTCAGACACAATGGACAAGGGTGGTGGTGACTGCTACCCTAATTAACCATAGTGGTTGAAATAATGGAATCACAAAGTCCTATATACTAATTTTCTTTTATTTTCAAAGAATTTTGTTTTTTGATTGTATATGTCACACCCTGTCTCACTATGTGTGTCTTTTAAGATATATACATTTGATAAAAAAATATATTATTTTATTGTTAAAAAAATATTGAAGAAGGGGAGAAGTGGTTAATGATCATTTTACAACCGTTCTATTTACAAATTTGAACTTGAGACTACAAAATTAATCCCTTACACTAGCACCTCAAATGTTATAAAACTTATTTATGTTGACTTATATAGTAATAGTAAGTTACTCTTTCTGACTTACGATAAGCATCACATTTGTTAAAAAAAATTGTCACTACATCAGTTTCAAGTCAATAACTTCTACTTTATCCTTTTGTTAATATATATTCTAAAGTAGCCAATAATTTAAGACAAATGAATATTTTAAATATGAAATTTAGAAAGAAAAAAAAAAGATAGATGAAGTAAGTGTAACCTCATTTTGTTTATTCTTCTTTTTTTCTAAGGTTTAGTTATACAGCTTGATTTTGATTTAATTGGTAGTTGGAATTCATATTTGTTTATTATATTTAGGTCTGTTTATGGCTCTTCAACCCAAGATCATTGCATGTGGGAATTCTGTTGCTTCATTTGCCATGGCTATAAGATTCCTTACTGGTCCAGCAGTAATGGCAGCAGCTTCTATCGCCGTTGGCCTCCGTGGGACCCTCCTACATGTAGCTATTGTTCAGGTTAATTATATACTTATACTATTCTCATTATATACACATTTGCCTTGACAAAAAATATACTTATACTATTCTCATCATATATATATTTGTCTTGACAAAAAATATGAAAAATAAAGTCTAGAAGTTTAATATCTATCACCAATGCTCATATAGACATTGAATAAAGGAGAGTGCTAGCAATTATTTTTAATTTTAAAGACTCTAGCAACTTAAATTTACACACATCAAGTACGAAAAGGAGAGGTATTGCGGATTCGAACGTGCATCCTAACATATTAAATGTCTTTGCAACTTTTTTTGCTATATGAGTTGCACTTACATAACAATGCTAGCAATTCTTTAATACGCTGTTGTTGGTTAAGTTTAAATGTGTTTCAGTAAATAATGTGAATCCTAAGTAAATTTAATGGAATACATGTGAAGTACTTTGATAGAAAAAAAAGTGTGTCAATAAGCATTTCTCTTTTGCCAATTATGAATGATTCCTATCATAAAAATTAATAATATTGAAGGAAAATTATGAGATTGTTAACTTATGGTAATGAATGTTGTGGTTGAAAATAGGCTGCACTTCCACAAGGGATTGTTCCATTTGTGTTTGCAAAAGAGTACAATGTCCATCCAGCCATTCTTAGTACAGCGTAAGCAACCAAACATCCCTATTTTTTTTCAATCACATTTTCATGTTAATTAAGCTTTATTTTTATTTAACGGCTAGAGCTCACACATTTAAATGTGGAGAAGTGTGGTGTACGGGGTTCGAACCCCGGCCCCTGCATAAATTATGCAATGTCCTCACCAATTGAGCTAAGTTAGGGACAATTAAGCTTTATTAATCATGTCTAATACAAATGAAATTGACTCATTTTTTTAATAAATTGAATTGCAGGGTTATATTTGGTATGTTAATAGCCCTCCCAATTACTCTACTCTACTACATTCTCCTTGGTTTGTAAAAACACCTATTCATACTTTGGAAGATAGTAAACATGCATGGAAAGCACAAATGAAGTATTCTATTCTTCACAAGGAGGAAGTTCTTTTTATTTTATTTGAGAAGGATCACTACTAACTAGTTATTTCATTTCACCAACAGAAATTGTCATTCCAAGTTTCCAAAAAAGAAAAATGGGAAATTTGATAAAAGTTGATAGATTGAAATGAATTCCCATAATGCTAATGTCTCCATATTAGAAATTCCAAGATGATGTAATTTTCAAGGACCTCAAAAGAGAGCATGCAACATTTTAAAGGAGACATAAAAGAGGAAAACATGGGAATGGTAGATTAAGCTAAGTCAAATTATATCTAGGAATGGTTCCCTTTCTATCAACCATTTGTATACTTTATATGAAAATTGGTTGAGGAAGTAATTATGTAGAGGAAAAGAAATTGGAAATGACAATGAAGCCTTTTTTACCTATTATTATCATGATTATTGTGATTATTGTTACAATTACTATTATTAGTAATAATTGTGTTTTGTTTTTTATTGTTCATGGATCCACCAATTATTTTCGTTTGTCGTCTATCTTTTGTAAAGTTGTTTATTTAGGTTTTTTCTTTTGACAAATTTAAAAAGTTATTCATTGAATTTGAATGGTGACAGTGTACAATTTGGTCCACCATCTTCTTGCAATGCTGTTAGATATAATAATATCTAAATTCAAATGATTATTTTAGATTGATATGGTTAAGGAAACAAATGAGTAGATTGATATGGTTAAGGAGGTAAGGTGAGATTTATTCTTTATACTTTTGAACTTTTTTTTGGTAACATACCTTTTGAAGTTGACTTGACAAAATATTTTAACTCTAGATTGGCAAGTCAAGGTTTTCTAGTACTTTACCCACCAACAATTATTTGTTCTTTATTACTGCATTTTATCCCAAAACTTTTCATACATACTTACATATGCATGGCTTCCGTTCACAATTGTATAGTTTGAATTAGTTCATACTTAATTTATCCCAAAACTTATGTTTATCAAGATTTTGGTATATAAAATTAAGAAATAGTTAATTGAGTTAAGATCGTCCGAAATACTAGGAGCCAATAGAAAAATATTGAATATTCTTGTTGTAATTTAAATTATATCTTTTTTAAGAGAAAAAACTTATAACATTTCATTAGATATTAGTTCAATGATGCATGAATGTACATCAACAAAAATATGTTATTTAAATTGTACATCAACAAAAATATGTTATTCAAATTATGTGTAGATCAAATTTTAACTATAAAATTCTACTAATACTAAAATGTGGTTGGTTAATGTCTTGGTAAAATGTGGTTAGCCTGAAATCATTAATTTGCATCGCCTTTTCTCCCCTTTCTTGTTTTTTTCATGATTTTGTCATTAGAATGTGGCATTGTATTGTTTGTTACTTACATTAGAAAATGTGGTTGGTTAATGTCTTGGTGGAAAAACGTCAAGAAGGGGACTCGTTTTTTTTGGGATTTTAATTTGGTTAGAGCACTAGAAAAGAGGAAGGATGATGGGTTGCTTTCGGAGAAGGGAACTACGTTAGAAAATTCTCATTTGTTTAATCTCTTTATTCACATGTCGGAGGTTAGTTGACCTTCCGGTTTTCGGTTGTAAATTCACCTAGATTATGTCCGCCGCAAAAATTGGGCTCCAAATTCGAATTTTGAAATTTGCGGCAGATCCAGTCTGCCAGAAATACTCCAGTTTTTTTACAGTTGGGATTTGCGGTGAAAATTAAATCACCGCAAATGCTCTAGTTTTTACATTTGGGATTTGCGTCAAGCCTCAGTGCGCCACAAATGTCCAACGAGTATTATTTTCCCGTTGGAATTTGCTTTGGAGCTTAGGCCCCCCCAAATCCTCAACGTTAAAATTTTTTATTCTTTATAAATATATTTTCACCTCTTTCCCTTTCACTCATTCTTAGACTAATTCTTCTCTCTACCTCTTTCTCTCTACAACTTCTTTACCTTCTCTCTACAACTTCTATATTTCAACATTTTTATAGTTCAAATATCTACTTTTTATCAATATTTTGGTAAGTTTATTTTAATGTTTAATTACTTATTTAATATTTAATTTATTATAAAATTGTTATTATAATAATTATAATTTTTATTAATTATTAATGACATTTTAATTTGTAATTTTATTTTGGTAGCATTTTGTAATATTTAATTTGATGACATTAGCTTTTAATTATTATAGTATATATTTTATGTTGGAATTATTATATTTAAAAAATGATAATTGTTTTTTATTATATTAAAATAAATTTCAATCATATATCCGATTTTTATTATAACAAAAATATTTTTGTAATATGTATGTATATGCTTTTGCGGCGGAAAATTCCACGCAAATGCATATATATATTTTCTAAAACAATTTCCACAGTATTTGCGGCAGACTTTTCCCACGCAAACTCAAGGGCTTTTGCGGAGGCCTGGTGTCCCATGTAAATGCCACTTTTCGTCAGCATGCAGGCTGGCTTTTGCGGCGGCCATGCATCCCGCACAAAAGCTATATGGGGTTTTGTGACAGCCATAATTCTATTGTAATCGTTTACAAGGGCGTTATTTGCGTGAGCTTAAATTCCATTGCAAAAGGGTCTTTGTGTGGTCTTAAATTCCATACATTTTTGTAGGCATTTTCATTTTATAATGTTAATTTTTTTAATTTATTTTATGTTACATGTAACATATATATATATATTTTTTAATATTAATGAAAACTATAAGCAAGCTACATACATTACTTTTACACCAAACAATTGATCCTTGCTAATCATACACACCTTTTTTATTTTAGCAAATCATACACACCTTCTATTTATATGATTAACTCTCTTTTTTTAAAATATTATATGATAAACTCTTTTTTCTTTGACTTTGATTGATAGATCTATAAATGATTTGCACGCTTAAGCAAACGTTATAGATTAATTCTAGATCAACTTGTTTCCAACATTTTCTTCCCATTTGTTTCCTTTTTTTTCCTTTCATCTAGGCATCCTTAAGCCCACTAGTCTTTAGTAAACTCATTAAATTGCATAACTTAGCCAAATTTCACCTTTAAGTTAACTTTCAACTGGTTTAATTTTCTTGATTGACCTCAATTCGATCGGCAAAAATCAACAAATTGCTTCAATCAATAGGTCAAATTTGACTACAAACTAGTAGTATTAGTTTTAAGTTTTAAAAATGGGTCTTGTTAACGAGTTTCTCCGGAACACTTTTTACGCATTCTAAAATAAGTAATTATTTTTTAAGAAAATCAAATATTTCAATTTCAAATGCACTGAATACACATATTTTTATAAAATACTTACTACTTATAGTCCTTAAAGAGTGTCACGTGGACACTCGTTAACATTTCCCTTCAAAAATTATTAACTCTCTCCTAGAAAGTACCATTACCATGTACTATTTGCATGAAACACACGCACAACAAGCAAACTTTGAAGTTATCTATTTACCATCTCCAAAAATTTAGAAGCTAGAATGAATCCTCCATTCCCTTTGTACTTTGGAATTGACAACATTGATTTCTTTAGACTTGAACAAGTGTGTTCCATTGAGGAGTTTTGGGTACTTGTAGTTTGTCAAATACATAGAAAACATCGTATGTATGGGTTACGACACATTGCCACTAAATTACGCAAAGACCAACATGCTTAACCGTGAAAGCGATACGCAATCGTGCGTTGCGACACAACCCAAGACGTACGTTGTGGCTTGCAATGTGTTGATGCTTACACCATCACATGCCTTTTGTTTTTTAAGGAAACAAACAATAACTATATGGCCACTCTAGTTTCACCCACACGTGTGCTAGCTTTTGCTTTTCATCAACCCATATTTTTAGTTTGTTGCATTTTTTTTTTCCGTTTCTTTAGACCGATGAAATGACAATAATCATTGAAAACGTGTGTGCCCTTACACATACATGGAAAAGTTGAAATTCATACTCAATTAGAGTTAAATGTTTGATTTAACAATTTCAACATTTTTATCAAGTTGAGTACTACAAAAAATCATGATGGCAACTCACATTTTGCCAACTCTCCAATTTATAGCTTTAGTATTGTGATGATTTGATTTTGGCCCCTCTGTATAATTTTTATTTTTTGACGTTTTGGTACCGTTAATGACATTTTAATTTTATTTTTAAGCCAAAATTTTACAAAAAGTTTATAAGAGTAAATATCTTCAACTATATTATAGAAATATTGTATTGAAGAATAGTGAATTCAATTTTTGAAATTCTAAAAATAGTTTTTCCAATACAAAATTCCGTTTTTACTATTTTAACTAGACACATGCTAGCATTAGGATTCATTTGTTAATTTAGTACTTGATTGTCTAAAGTACTAAACAAGGATATGATTTTAAAATTTTCTTAATTTATAAAACCAAATTAACAACACACTATAATTTTTTAGAATGAATTAGTGAGTGATTCACTCGATTATTCAATAGAGAAAGAGAAAACTTGATGAAACTCAAAGCCACGGTTTCCCTTAAATTTTGGCCTTGGTTGGACCAACTACACATGGATCTCAAATCAACCTATAGAAATTTCTTTATGTCTCAGTTTTGTAGTATTCATTGTGAAAGTGACCTTGGTTTTGAAGTACTATATGATTCTTTTTTCTTTTTTGAAGTACTATATGATTCATATATTCTAAGTTTTGCCATTGCTGATTAGCAATTGATTAAGAATATTTATTTTAATTAGGTAAGCATTTTATAATATTTTTTTTTTGAAGAACCCCATATTCCTGATGACATGAGTTATTTTAATAATTACATATAGGGGGACATATCACATGAGAATGACTTTTATATATGAGAATGATAAGAATAAATTGCAGCCATCAGATTAAAAGCAATGGCTGAGATTAAAACACAATTAAGTGAGTCATGTGCTGCAGAAACTCAAACACATGAGAGAGAGAGAGAGAGAGTTTTGCTAGAAGCCACCCATGAAGGTGTCTTTTAGCAACCCACACCTCAAGGTGTGATCTCCACTTTTTAGTTATAACTTTGCTAAAAGACACCTTCATAAAAACTAGTTGGTGTCTTTTAGCAAATGCTCATAGAATAACTTGTTAAAAGACACCTTCATAAAATGTGGTGTCTTCTAACAAAATCCATATATATATTGATCCTTTCGAGCCAGAACGACGATTTGTGGGTTGAGATCCGCATTGTAGAGAGTCCAATGTAGTCTGTCGTGAGTCATTCTCTAGTGAAGGGGTGGTGGTGTACCTGCACGTGTATATGATGTTGAAGTCAGTGATGGTTCGAGCGAGTGGGGCAAATAATAGGGAAATGAGTGAGATATCTAACGCAATGTTGTGCATTAGTATTTATAGGGAATACATAAGGTTTTTGGCTGTTAAGCCTTTATCTAGACATGTGTCCCTAAGGGACACTTGTCATGATATAAGGGAAACTCCAGTATTGAATATGGAAAGAACGGTCTAGATCAATGGCCCAAAACTCTATCCAATGGAAACTAGGGCATGTCCATGATATAGATTTGCTTGGCTTCGGATCCTGATCGAATTCGGGTATAACCCGAATTGGGTATTGACCTAGTCTGAAACATATATTAATTAAGTTATTTATCCAAACAAATATATCACATACCATTTGGTAAAGACATTGGTATAGTGGGAAGGTATCCTAACTATATAAGTTAGCATCATTGTAGACACACAATAATATTATTAAAAATGAAGGAGAAATACAAAAGACTTTGAGGTATACTCCAAACCCAAGAAATAATTATACTCGCCCTATCCTTAATTACAAACACTCTTTGAAAAGAAAGAAAAAAATATCGCCCCTAAATATAAGCTCCTACATAAATTATTACTAGGTGGGTTATTTTTTTCAAACATAACCTTAATTAATACTACTGACTTATTTTAAAATATAAAATATCAAACTAAATACACATAACAAAGGGTAATTTTATAATATTCATACACAATATACAAATTAACTACACTATCAATTTTTTTTAATATTTGTGAAATTGATCAAGAGAGCATATAATGAGGAATAGAGGGAATATAACCCAGAAGGAAATTCCTATTAAGAACTCTTGAGCTATAAAATTGAGAATAGTTTTCTCACCAGACCAAGGTCATGTTCGGTAAGATAAATTTTTAGTTTACGGTGGATAAATTATAACTTATAAGTCTATATGACCACGGAGGTGGAGCTAGGTGGGGAGGAGAGGGTCATGGCTTCCCCAAAGTCAATTTTTTTTAATAGGTATATATATACATTTTTAACCAAATGTTGTGTTATATATATTAACGTTTGCATTTTAAAACATATGTTTACAATCTAGTAAAGCGGTTAAGCCCCTCACCTTTGAGTGTTTAGTGTTGTGTTTGATTCTTTCTTCGTTCATTTTTAGCCTTTGACAGGTATTTTTTGTATTTTTTAAACAAAAAGTGCAACGAAAACATTGTAAATTGCAAGTATCAAGCCATGGTTAAAGGAGCAACATAAAAACAAATGAACCACTTGACTACAACTTTAATTATAATTATTTGTGTCACATAATATATATATCATAAAAATACGGCCCTACCATAGAATAATTCTTAGCTACGCCACTGTATGACCACCTCTCAAAGAAAAAATTCTATGTGACCAAAATAGATTTGTTTGGTAATAACTATTTTTCAAGAGCTTATAACTTTTTCTCATCTAATTGATATGAGGATATGTCATCTTATATTATTTTTAACATATTTTTCAATCATTTTAGTTAAGTTTTGATCAAAAATAGAGGAGTTTTAGAACAATTGCATATGGTTTACATGACATTTTGTAATGTTTTTATTTCGAGTCATATGATTCTAATTTTTCTGAAACCAAGCAATTCTTAAGTGTTTTTTTATGTAATTCATTGCAAAATCATGCAAATTGGAAAAACAAAATACATCATGGGGATATAGGAAGACAATGTATGAAGATTCAAAAGGCCTCTGAAGACGTTACAAAGTGGATAGATTCTATTTCAAGTCCCAAAACAAATTTCAAGAAAGAAAACACTAAAAAATGCGTATGAAACTGGTAAATCAGCAAAAATGCGCCAAAGGAGTGCAAAAATACATTGCAAAAGGTGCACGTGCAACACGCCTACCCCCAGCCCAAAATCCACTTAGAAAGCAGTCTATAAATACAACTCATCTCATTCACAATTATTTATTCAAAAGAAGCGCTTCAAGAGGAAGGCAAGCGCTGTGAGCTTCAAGGGAGGAGTCTCTCTCCTCAACCTTAGTCTCTAGGGTATGTTTGATTTATGTTGTAATTTGTCTTTAGTTATCATGAATAACTAAACCCTAATTGGGTAGGATTCTAAGATGAACCACCATTTTTTTGTTGGATCTTTTTAATTCAAGTCTTTTATTTAGTTATGTTATAATTTATATTTAATTTTCTTATGCAAAGGAGATGCTCGGTATAGGGCATCAGTAGCTTCAAAGTTTTAATGCTTTCATTGGACCTAGGGAGTGTGACATACCTAAGGTCGGTGCCAGAATCTAGAAATAGAACAAACATTTTCATATTGAATTTTATTCTTCTCCCCTTGGTAAGGTAGACATGATATTGTTGTCCGTTTGTAGAATTATTAAGGTAAGAGTGATTATGTTATGAACTTCTAAGATTCATAGACGAAGTTGAAGCCTTTAGATGAGAATTTAGGGATCTCAATTCTTTTATGTTTCAATTACCTATGAGAGATTAAGGCATCACCCTAATATTTCCTACGTTGGCATACTGGACCATGTAGGATTGACGACCCTGCACCTTTTAGTGTTGTGTATAACGTTAGAGTGATCAGAAACATTATATCTGGAGAGACATACTGCCCACAAACTCATAACTTAAATAGAACCCTTGTCTTATAACTGAATGTTGACTTGTGTTTAATCCAACAAAGAAGTAGAGGAGATTCAAAGAATATTAACCATCGCTAACATTATGCAATCAAACCAGGTTAGTAACTCACTATTGTTTTGCACAATCAAATAAAACTTGCAAACTTTCCCTTAATTTATTCCCTTTATTTGTTTTAATTTTTTTTATTTTCTATTTTAAATAAGTGTGCTAGTTGACCCGTTGAAACAACAATTCACGTACTACTTTATTACTCGTAAATGATTTGGTACACTTGTCAAAATTCTCCATATACTTCAAGTAATTCATAGCTTAAAGCTTATCATTTTTTTTCGACTTTGCTATTCCTATCTTAATTAAAAAAAACTACCATTAATAATAATAGTTAATTATTTGATCAAATTTCACAGACTCAATCAACTAACTTATCCGTTATTTTTTCATCAAACATAATAAAACCTACTATTACTACTTGTCTAAAAGAGGTCAATTTGTCCGCACATACATTACACTCTCTAAATATTTATAACGTGCACAAACATCAATCATATGATAATGATAAAACTTTATCATCTTCATATCATGTCTATGTTCATCCACTTTCTTATTGTCTTATTGTATTTGTTTTTATTATAATCAAACCATCGAACGAACCCTTAATAACTAATAATTATTTTTTAAGGGACGTTCCAATATATATGGATCTTCAGAAATGACCTCAGCCTTACAATTTTAGTTAGGTCATTTTTTAAGGTACATATTATTAGATGCATGTGAAATTTTATTCTTCTTTTAGGATGTGAATTGTAGATATATATGCCGGGGTTTCAAGAAGCTATATACCGATCTCAACAATTATTGTAGTCATGATTATCGTTTATATGGTTCTATATACATGTCACAACATAGCGAGCATATATATCATTGGTAAATACATACAATCACATAAAGTCCAGGACCAAATCTAGGCTGGCAATAATTAATATAGCTTTGACACAAATAAGGGATAGTAATAAACAATAAAGTGTTAATAATCACGATGTCGATAGTGTACAAGTGGCTAAAGGAAAACCATGGGGTCCATGTTCATGTGGAAGCCCATACTGGATTCATGTGAATGCTGCTGTGGCATTGTTAGTGTAATAGTGTTGTAGTGATGGAGTAGTTTATATTATTGCATATGGAAACGAGAGAGAAAGAGAAAGAAAGTAAAGAAAGAAGGTTAGAGAAGATTAGATTCCAACTAAGGTAGGGACTAAGGAGAATGAAGTTGATGAAAATTATGCTGTACATTTTGAAGTTACTCATTTAGACATTTTCCTCCCTTGTGAGCAGAAAACAAATTAAAAGGAACCCAATTTTACATCATCAATCACTTAATCATAGCCATTAAGGTCCTACCACTCTGTCGTCATTGACTTGGTGTCTATCTTCCTAACATCCCAATAAAGTTTTTTCTTCGATTTTTAATCCGCACAAAAAAAATTATCAATAATTTTAGTCCTTATAAAAATCAAATTAAATTGAGGCTTAACAAATTTTGCTAATACATTCAATGTTTTATGATATAAGTTTACATAAAATTATTTAAAATTTTGAAGGATACACATGGGTTGATTTAAGAACAAAAAATACTAATTGAATATCATATTTGTGAAAACTAGCTAAAAGTTGAATAAATCGTTTAAAGGAGCTAAAAACAAAAATTTAAAATTTTATAAGGATTAAAAATGTATTTAACTCATTATAATATTATTGTATTGTAGTCTGACACAACATATATCACACAAATATGAACTTGTACTATTTATTGTAACTTGTAAATGAGAAATGATATTTGAACAACCATTTTTTGACAATTTTTATGACAACTTTATCTCTCATACTCATTATGTTTTTGTTTTCTCTTTCTATTGTTTTGGTTTTTGTGTCAATACCTCATTTTCTTTGTAAAATTTGATTGCCACAAAAGTTGTCATATAAATAAATGTTCAAAATTAGAAGTGAGTGTTTTCTAGTGAGAGAAACTTCAACTTCTCTCTAAACTTTCTTTCTCCTTCGTTCATCGAGGAGGGGTGGTTTTAAGTCATTTTTTGACCTAGAATCACCACTCGACATCTTTTTTCCCTTTTCTTTCAATCTAAAGAAGTGATTTTCACGTATATCAAGTTTTTTCTATTGTGTTTTTTTGTGATTCGTCGTCTAAGTGCGGCGTTGTGTTGTTCGTCGTCTTGTGTGATGTTTGATTTCGCGTCTTATCGCGGTGTTCGTTTATTTTCTATTGAAAGATCGGCATTCGTCAATTACAAATTCAACCAATGATTTGGGCGTCAACATTGAAGATCCGGAAGCATGTGAATTTCGGTGACTTAGGTTTTATCATATTATTTGTAGGCATTTTACCATTTTGTGCTATTAACTTGGGTGCTGTGAGTTTGTTCGCAGGTTCACCCTTTACGTTTTTAGCGATGTTTGTATCTGATGTAATCTATCGATTTGAATGAATGAATATCGTTTTATTTTTGTCAAAAAAAAATGTTCAAATAACATTGCTCTTAGTATCGTACTACAGTATAGGTTGATATGTGATTGATGCATTGAAAGTGCAACATATAACCAAGACTGAGTTGAATATCAATGTTTGATCAGAAAAAAAAATAATCATTTAGCATGGTGATCATGTTGTTTTTCTGTTGAAGTTTCAATTCATCGTGTGTATGCAACCCCTTGGAGTTTTGCATCTATGTTTCTTTCTTTTTTTTCTCTCCTAATTAATAATAGACATTCCAAGCACCTTTAGCTACATGTGAATAGAAAACTCCCATGACATTCATTACTCCCTCTCAGTTGAAGTAGACTTATGATCACATTGTCGATTTTTGAATCCTTTTTGGTATATTTAATAGAAAATATTCTAATTGTCGATTGTCCATTCTAATTGTTAGCTTTCATGTGAGCAGTTGGTTAAATATAACAATCATATATAACTCTTTTCATGTATGCATTAAAAATGAACATATTGTCAAATTAATGGTTAAAAGTATACTATCAAATTAAATGATTTTGAGGTACACTAATATAATACGTTGCACCTATGCAATTACTTTTATTCTTGGTCAAAAATTTGCATGGTATATATATATGGTGCTACCCACGTGTGCGTGGCATTATATTGAAGCATAAATTTGAGACAGCCTCCTAAAAAAAAATTTGACAAAGAGACAGCCTTCTAAATTAAATTCATCTATATTTTTTTTTTTTGAGGAAATCTATATATATGGTTATTGGTTCCAATCAAATTTATTACAAAGAATTTGCGTCATTTCTATAAAAAAAAAAAAAAAATTAAAGAACTTGCATCACTAAGACCAGTAAGATTTCGAGTTTGGATTTCCTGAACTCATGTAATATTTTATGCATTCGTGAACCCACTACATCGGTGATCATTGGATTGCGGTTCAGTTTAATATTTCAGAGCAAAGTTTCATTTTTTTTAAAGAAAAATGTTAACTTAGAGCATTTGTTAAAAAGTTTAAAGAGGAAGTTTCATCTCGAGAATGATGTATTAAACATTTTGATACTTTAAAAAGTAACTTTTTCTTCGTAAAACTTATCAACTATTTCAATTTTTAAATCTTTAACAAATATCTTTAAAAAGTTGAATACACGACTTTTGATACGTATATTTCTATAATGAGTTGCTTAACATGTATCTTTGAGAGCACAATTTAGCATTTGTCTTTTTTTAAATACGGCAAAAATGAAGTTTGAAACATGAACTATCTTGATTTAACGGGTGATTGTGTAAATGTATGGGTCCCTAACTGCAAGGAGTTCAATTCTAAGATATCCATGTACATGCCCATCTCTTACAAAATAGAGTTATTCAAATTTATTCAGGTGAAAAGAAACCGTATATTTTTCAACATCAAATTTTGTGGATAAGATATAGTAATCTGGAGGGTATTAAATTTTGATCACAAGTGGGAATATGGACCAAAAAGTATTGAAGGCCGTGGTTAAGATGAGAGTAAATACATGCAAACAAAATCCAATTAAAGCAAAGAGAAAAGGAGAGGGAGAGAAAGGTCATGATCTTTGTAGGGTGAACCACGAACATTAGCCAAGAGGGATGGACCCTTGGAGGCTGGGACCATTAAGGGTGGTGGGTTGAGTTTGACAAGGACGATGAAAAAATAATATTAAAGAAAAAAGTTCCTTTTATACAAAGCTATTTAACCATGGTTTTCTATCCATCTTTCTTGTTTTTATAAAAATAAATGGGAGTTTTTTTTCTCCAAATGATTTTATATAAAAGTTATTCCATCGTTCCACAGTAATTGTATTTTTAATATTGGGTTAAATATGTTTTTGGTCCCTATAAATATACCAAATTTTTGTTTTTTTTTTTTTTTTTTGGTCAGATACCAACTTTTTGTTTTAGTCCCTCTAAAAATTTCCTTCAACTTTTAGTCCTCCAAAAATTTCTCATCTTCACTTTTGGTCCCTCTTTTAAAGTAAACTCATATGTAAAATTCATATTTTTGAACAAAATTTTGCAGAAAAATTCATAATATTATAAGAATCTCACCCAAAAAAAATTAATTTTTTTTAACAAAACATGAATTTAATATGAATTTTTATATTTTTGATGGTTAAAAATTCATATTAAATTGATGTTTTGTTAAAAAATTCTATTTTTTTTTGGAAAATATTTTTACAATATTCTACACATTTTTGCACAATTTCATTATAAAAAAAATACTAAAATTAACTTAAAAATAGGGACCAAAAGTAGTGATTGAAAATAGGGACCAAAAGTAGTGATTAAAAAAAATAACTTCATTCAAGTATTAAAATAAGAACCATTAACATTATAGAAACAAACTTATTAAGCAGGGAAGGGGATTAAATTAACATTATACACTAATAGCCCAGTTAGGGATAAACCCTAGCAGAATGGCACAAGATACTCAATGTTAACTATTAGGAGGAAAAGAAATTTGTTAGCATGTATAGAATCATGAACTTTTTCTTCTCGATACTCCTTTATAGTGTTTCAACCCAAACCAATGAACTAAATTTGGTAACATATAAAATTTTAAAGGGTCTTGTGTCATAATCAACCCAAACCAATGAACTAAATTTGGTAACATATAAAATTTTAAAGGGTCTTGTTAACAATGTTATAAGATACTCTTTAAGAATTTCTAATTAAGAAAATATTTGTTGAAAAAGTTAAATAGTTCAATTTTCAATATATTAAATTAAAAAAAATTATAAATATTTACTCCATCCGTTTCAAAATACATGTCACAGTCAACCACTGCACACATGTCGATACACAACTTTGGTCATTGATATCTTTAATTATATATAATAAAAAACTATAAAAATTTGATAATTTGAAAATATTCATCGAGACAAATCAAACATCTTAGATGCTAATATTTGTATTTATATATTAGTTAAAAAAAATATGATCAAAGTAAACTATGTGAGTAGTGCACATTATAAAATTGCAACATATATTTTAAAAAGGAATGAGTAATGTTTAGAGTTGTTAAAGAGTTTTCTTATGACACTCGTTAGCATTTCTCAATTTTAAATTAAGGTTGAAGTCATATCACAATCATTAATATCGTAGAAAAAAGTCATATCACATTCAATAAAAGTTGTTGGACTTCATTTCTAAAGATATGTTCTCTTCCCGCCACAAAAAGATTGCTCCTATATTATGTCATTCATACAAGTTAACAAGAAGTTATAAATGAAAGAAAGAGAATAACAAAGTTATCACTAATCTTATCAATCATTGATTAGTTTTCATTATCATATCAATACAAAGTGTAAAATAAAAGCTTCAAATTAAAGTGATTCCTTAAAAATAAAATAAAAAACCTTCAATATGATGCAAATAGTAGTCCATCTATTCCTAAATACATATCACAAACCAAGTTGTTTCGGTTCTAGTGGTAAGGAGTTCCTTCCAAGGACGTACCTGAGGAATACCGGGTTCGAATTCCAGGGAAAACAACGTTTGACCAGTGCGTATGCCTCTACGCACGAGTCGGATTAGTCGCCCACCTTTAATAGGTTAGAAACCGATGCGAAAGCCAAAAAAAATAAAAAATACATATCATAATGTCTCTTTCACATGTGTTAATATATTACTTTAGTTGATAATATCTTTAATTATTTTGAAAATATTTTTGGGACAAATCAAACGATATCTTATATACCAACATTTGTTTTGATATATGTTAATAAAGAATATGGTCAAAGTAAGATATTTGAATAATGTACATGATCACACTGTGATTTTTATTTTGGAAAAGAATGAGTATATTTTATAATTGAAAACTAAATTAAAGTTTATTAGAAGAAAAAAAAAACTAAATAGTTACACCGCAAACTAAAGCGGCATTCTTTCTAAAATATTTTTTTATGAATGTTATCATTATTATAGACCTGCGTGAGTAAAAAAAAAATATATATTAGTGTCGCCGTAAGCTTATCACAGTTGTAGGGATATTGCATAATTTATGCAGGGGTCAGAGTTCAAACCCTGGACATCCCACTTTTCCACATTTGAATGTGTGAGCTCTCAGCCACTAAGCTACTAGACAAAAAAAAAAAATTAGTATAACTTTTTATTTGGTCTTAGTTGAAGTGGTAATCCACTGAAATTAAACTCACATACAATTGTGAGGTCCCAGATTCGAACTCAGATCACGATGTCCGACCTTGCAATTTCGGCATTTGTCAGTTAAGTTAGGACTTCTAGACAACATTAGTAGTACTTTTTTTATCTGAAATTGCTGCTACAAACTTTCTTTTACAAAAAATAAATTGTTTAGATCTTATGTATTTTTTTTTAGGGGATCTTATGTAAATCCAAAAAAACTTGGATGGAATATCATAAGCTTATCTAAGTGGGGATCATAAACTGACTTCGCAAAAAAGATTGTATATTTTTAGAGAATTGTGAAAAACACATAAGATATTCCAAAAAAAGTTTGTAAAAAAATCTCCAAAAAATAAAGCTTTGTGATTGCATGGGTCACGCCAATGAAACTTTTCCCGATCACAAGCTTGATTATACGTTGAACTTCTTTTTAGGTATTTATGTCTTTGATGTCTCACCATATCCATATATCTTTTTTTGTAGGGGTCTCACCATATATGTGATAATGATCAAAAATCACATCAAGAAAATCATGTGTGGCAAATATCAATGGAACCTAAGAGACCAGAGAGAGTCTGAGCAATAAAATTAGCAATCTATGAATGTAGTAAAATTGCAATTTAATAAAGGAACATGGATAAATGAAGAAGAACAAACGATGAACTTATTTACTTAGTTTGAACCAAAATGATTTATGTTTGGGGAGAGAGCAACTCTTCAATCTACTATCAAAAGGTTTCTTACAAAGAGATGTAAGAGTTACAAGAAATTAGTTTTCATAATAAACTCTAATTTCTACTTCTTTTCTTTTAACAATCTCTTATCATAAACAAGAGTAAGGTCCGGGGTTCGAACATCACAAAAAAATAAACAAGAGATTCAAAGATTTCCACTCTCCGGAGGTGCTTGTAAAGTGTTTTTCAACCCAAGATTCTACCACAAAAACACTCAATTCTTAGCCTTTAACTTTCTATGAATTTCCACTTTTGATAAACCTAGAATCCCCTTAAAAGTAGTATTGGCAGCTATATATAAGAGTCAGAACCCACGTCGATCACCTCACAACTTTTCTATTATAATTTTGTCATTTATAAAGCTACTTGGTCAACATGATATTGCTACTGTTATAAACGCCTCACAATTCGCTTCATGTGTCAGACGATTTCAGTAGAATATGGTTCCAATACAATTATGTGTCACACATAAACTAATAATAATTTGCTTTCTTTATTTAGACACATAACATGATTTCTCTCCTCTTAACCTAATTTTTTCTACATATTTAAAGTCGAAGTTTGAACCTTTAATCACTTATTTAAGGTGATTGATTCTTTCTTGTACCAAAAAAAGTTGACCAGATCTTTATGACCACATATTGTTGCCTCATTATGCTCAGGAGTTATTAGAAATCGACACTAACTAAGAGAGTCTGGTTGGTTTCATAACTTGTGAATATATTTGTTGGAGAATCTGAAGGAGCATCGGGAGCAACAATAAACCAATATCTAGGACGACCAGGAAGTTGGTTACTACACCACTTAAAATCTTAATCCATTAGTTATATATGTCACTTCTAACAATTGTACTTGAGCCCAACAATCGTCCTTCAAATGTGAATATGTCATATCACTTTTGATGAAAAAATCCAACTTTGATCGACTCTCACTCCCCTACTAAGCCAAACCAACAGGGTCCTAATACCACTTGCTGTGGATCTAGAAAGTGTCAGACGTAACAATAAATCAATAATCCATAACCATCAGACAAGACACAACATCTTCACTCAAAACATTTAAGCTTTAGATATATGGGTCATATGTCTTATAATTTTAACATTTAATTCGTTTATACTTGATATGAGGTTAATCACTCATTCTTGAATACAAGGTACAAAGGCGGGTCCATGTAGTAAAGAACTGGGTTTATCATGAAAATTATGTGTGCATCTAAATACTTGTTACCATGTCTCACGAAAAATACTAGCAAGTAACTGTCAACGTGCACGTTCTCTTTCGGTCCCCAATTTCTGAATTAAATTCGACAATTCATCATCCTTTGTTTGTACGTGTGCATGTTTTCTCTATTGATATGTTTTTTTGTAATAATTTAAAATATATCCGACCACAACATGTTATTGTTACCCAATGGTGGTTAGTAGTAATGTGACCGTAGACTATATGTACATGTTTGGATTTCTGTTTTCTATGTAGACCCTCACTTATGTTTGCATCTCGTTCAATCTTTGCAATAAACACTTTTCTTTATCTACATTTCATTATTTTCTTCTTTTACTTATGTTTTTTACTCAAATCAAGTTAACTCGATTCATTACAAAGAAAATTAAAAATACAATTGGAAGAATAATGAAAATCACTATGAGTAGCATAAGAGATCGACACTCTTACCAAAACATGAGCATGCTAGCTTATTGCGTAGCAATCAGCAAAGAGAAATGCTAGTTTTAGCGAGAGAAAGGTATAGCAAAATTATCCTGATGCCTCTAGATAAATATCATCTTCCAGCTTTTTCTATTATTGCCACCCATCGAACCGTGTATTTCCAATAGAGCATATGATCTAATGATTGAAACTCTTTGTGAAAACCTCGGGATATTTTTTGTCGCGATGAATAGCATCGCTCATTAGCAAAAACAACATAAAAGTTATTGTTGTTAGCTAAAATGGCTCTAGTTGTCAATCATAGTCCCATGTTCTAATCTATTAGATTTTACATTCAACACATCATCAATAACTTGTTTACAATCAATCTCAAAGATGATTTGTCATACAAGAAGTTATAATTCATTGAAGAAATTGTAACGAACTCAAAGCTTCAAATTCAACTACTTGAAAATTCATGTGCATCCAATTCGTTATCCGCCATAACAAAACAACCATGAGGATCACTCACACACATGCCTATGCGAGAACATTGTTGTTGGAATATTGCACCTAAAGAAACAAATAGGGTTGTGTTGTAACCTCCTTTGAGTCATTTGAATTTTGTGTACATGGTGCCATGAAATGGAGCAGGTCTCTAGCGCAAACAAAAAAAAAAAAACGTCGTCCACAAAAATTGTGGTGAAGACTGGAGCAATTACACATAACATATAGCTATTTTGATTTATCTATCCAAAAAAATAAAAAAATGTAAAGCAATTACAACACATGCCAACATGTTTGGTGACCCGTTCGCAGGGATGGATGTAAGCACAGGAGTATGTAGGCTTGTGCCTGCACTAAATTTTGAGAAAGAAAAAATTTAGGTGGTAGAAATATAGTAACATATAGTTATAGTTGAAATGTTGACTAAATGGCCTATACAAAACACACAACACTTTTCTATTGGTCCACACATAAACACACACTTTGACACAACATCACACACAACTTGAAAATTATTACTTGATGTATGCTCATGATGCATTTTCAGAATTACGAGGGATTGGTGATCTTTCCATAAAGCTAGTGGAGACAAGAAAACATATTGCATACCCGTTGATATATTTGCTTTTAGAGTTATCTTTGATATTACTTGTGGCAACTGAAACAGCTGAAAGGGTTTTCTCTTGTCAAGAATTGGATGCAAAATGCATGGGAGATGAATGGTTAAACAATTGTTTAGTTACTTATATAAAGAGAGATACTTTTGTTGGTATTGAAAATGAGAAAATCATTCAATGTTTCCAAAATATGGAGAATCGTAGAGTACAATTATGATGTATATATATATGCTATTAAAAATGAAATATAATATAATATAGGGATTTGCTAGGATACACCCATTAGCTTTTATGAAGGTGTGTTTTAGCAACATGCACCTTTGGGCGCATTTAGCTACTTTTTAGTTATGACATGCTAAAATACTCCTTCTAAAAAATAAGTGGGTGTATTTTAGCAAATGCTTGTGGGAGTTGCTGACTTACACCCACTTATTTTTTAGAATGAGTGTTTTGACAACATTCACCTTTAGGTGTATTTAACAACTTTTTAGTTATATCTTTATTAAAACACACCTTAATAAAAATTAGTGGGTATATCCTAGCAAACTCTATATATATATATATATATATATATATATATATATATATATATATATATAGAGAGAGAGAGAGAGAGAGAGAGAGAGAGAGAGTGTTTGTTTGTGAAA